>Ga0316205_10001742_pt1 | contig 25570 bp, 31 predicted proteins | sample 3monthpyrite_MG_FD_204941 | JGI IMG/M metagenome (GOLD analysis project Ga0316205, IMG submission 204941) | Microbial mat bacterial communities from mineral coupon in-situ incubated in ocean water Damariscotta River, Maine, United States -... | ecosystem: Environmental > Aquatic > Marine >... | reverse complement strand
GAGACTTTTCTTGCCGATTTAGAAGCGCGCTTAAACAAAACGGATTATTTATTGGGGCAGCGACCAACACTAGCGGATGTGGCAATTTTTCCCTTTATCAGACAATTTGCTTATGTCGATAAACACTGGTTCGCCCAAAGCCCATATACAAAGCTGCAAGCCTGGTTAGCGCAACTGCTTGAAGGATCGTTTTTCACTAGTGTGATGGAAAAGTACGAACAATGGCAGCCGGGAGATCAGCGAGTATTATTTTAAGCTTCAAAGCTGATTGCGAAACTTCTGTGGATTACAGTTTGTTACGGGAGGATTCCCAAACATTTGTGGGTTTCTGTTTTAATTGTAGGTAGAGCGCCTCTACCTTTGTCCTTGCCCAGGGTGTCTTGCGTAAAAATTTTAAACTTGAGTTGATGCTCGGGTCATTAGTAAAGCATTTAATTTTAATGAGTCGACCAAGTTCTTCCCAACCATACTTATCTACTAGCGCTGTGACAACCATTTTTAGTGTCACACCATGCATAGGATCCTGATTGCGGTGGTTTTGCATTTACTCAGAGTCGCTACTGCTGTCTGGTTTGGCTGTCTTGTCTGATTTTGGATCGGCCTTTTTTACTCGAATACGGTTACCAGCTACTTCCGTACCATTGAGGCTTTTCATAGCAACTTTGGCTTCTCCTGCTTTTGGGATTTCTACAAATCCAAATCCTTTTGAGCCACCTGTTGCTTTATCAATCACCAGGGTGCATGACTGGACTGTGCCGAATGCCTCGAATAGTTCGCGTAGCTCGGTTTCTGTGGTGCTGCGTGCAAGATTACGTACCAGTAGTTTCATGGGCTGCTTTTGTTCTGCTGAATGATTCGATATTATACTCCTAAGCGACAAGTAGGTCGCCATGAAAGTGCAACTTTATTATATATGGAGAGTTAGAAATGAAACTATGGATTGTGCTGTGCGGGAGTTTACTTACAAGTAACGTTTTTGCGGAGGCTTGTATGCTTGAGTCAAAGCCGGGGGAGTACCCGAATAAGTGGTGTATGGAAAATGCAGGTGCCCCGACTAATGTATTTAATAACTTTTGTTCAGGCTCGGCCGATGAAGCAAACACCGTTACTAATATTGCTAGTTGTCCCAAAAACAGCATTGCGACTTGTGAGCTAAGCTTAAATGGTGTTAACGGAAAGTTTGTGCAACATGTTTACACGGCATCACTATTAAAGGCTTATGAGATGACATGTAATAATAATATGGCCGGTAAAGGGGTTTGGAAATTAAAATAGTTTGCTGCGCATGAAAATTGTAAAGGCTGAAAACCTGGCTTGCCCTATCGATGGGGTAGAGCTTATCTGTCAGGAAAATCAGCTTATTTGTGAAAATGGCCATAGCTTTGATATCGCACGCCAGGGTTATGTGAACTTGCTGCCTGTTCAACATAAACGCTCAAAAGAGCCTGGTGACAGCAAACAAATGGTCAGCGCAAGGGCGTCTTTTCTGAGTACGGGGGTATATGCACCAATTGCAAATAAACTAGCTGAATTGGTGGATTCTTATGTATCAGGAAACCAATCAACATGCTTGCTGGATGCGGGCTGTGGTGATGGATATTACTTCGATATAATGTTTAAACACTTAAAAGATAAAGTAGGGCAAGGTGAACTTTCTTTTATCGGTATGGACATATCCAAGCCAGCCATCATGGCCGCTGCAAAACGAAATAAACTAATAACCTGGATCGTTGGAACAAATCGCCAGCCTCCAATTTTAAAATCAAGTGTTAATATAATTGTCTGTGTGTTTGGGTTTCAGAGTTTCGAAGGGTTCTACGATATACTTGCGCCAGGCGGGAAAATTATACTCGTTGAACCCGGTGCAAATCATCTAAAAGAGCTACGGGAAATTATTTATGCTGAAGTTAAACGCTCTGAGCCATCTAATCTCTCTCATTTGGAGGAGATGGGGCTATATTTAGTTGAGGAACAACTGTTGCAATTGAAGACTGGCGTTATCGACAATGAACAGATTAAATCCTTATTGTTAATGACACCTCATTTTTATCGGGCAAACAAAGAAGGTAGAGCCATTGCAACTAATCTGCAAAAAATTGATTTAACGATTGATATTCTCTTCCGAGTCCTTGAAAAACGGTGATATAAATATGTCCTCTTCGCGCGCCCGTATTGTCATGAATGATCCGCTGCATTTTCTTAAGCAGGTTGTGGTGGGGTTCCGTGCTAACCAGGGATTTCTCTTGTCCGGTGCGATAGCCTATTACACCTTGTTGTCTATTATCCCAATGATAGCGTTGATCCTGGTTGGTCTGTCACAGTTTAAGGAACCAGAAGAGTTACTTAGGGTATTAAGGGAGTATTTGGTAATTGTAACGCCGGGGCAAACTGACGCGGTTCTTAGTCAAATCAGTGTCTTTCTACAAAATTGGAAAGTGATCGGTATTCTTGGTTTTGTGTTGTTATTATTTTTTAGTTCTTTTGCATTTACTGCTTTAGAAAATGCGATGTCAGTTATTTTTTTGCACCGGGTATCTATAAAACGCAGGCGCTTTTTAGTTTCAGCAATAATACCTTATGTTTATATCTTGCTCTTGGCTATAGGTTTATTAATAGTCAGCATGGTGAGTGGTTATATGCGAAGCCATGAGTGGTCTCAAGGCGGACCGGAAACCGTACTTATTTATTTACTCGGAGTAAGTGGGGAGATTGTTCTGCTGACCTCGCTTTATCTTGTGATGCCGGTCGGAAGACTATCACTACGACATGCCCTGATCGGTGGGGTAACCGCTGCTTTGTTATGGGAAATTACTCGTCATATTCTGGTCTGGTATTTTTCTACTCTGTCGCTGGTTAATGTTATCTATGGTGCATTTACCGCAACGATTGTCATCCTTATCAGTCTCGAAGCCGCAGCAATAATTCTATTGCTTGGTGCCCAGGTTATTTCAGAATACGAGCGACTAGACGCTGCAGACCACCAACCCAAACCGGGAATGCATACTGATTAGGCAGAAAAAAGCCCGTCGATAGACGGTGCGTGTTGTTCGACATTCTGCTAGAATCGCCGCGAATTTGAACATCTCCATCAATCTTAATGCAATCTTAATGCGTCGCAAACGTATTTAAGCATAAATAATTATCAGGGTACTATTTTGATTTCGACAGCCAATATCACGATGCAATTTGGGCCTAAGCCCTTGTTTGAAAACATTTCAGTCAAATTTGGCGAGGGCAACCGCTATGGTCTTATCGGTGCCAATGGCTGTGGAAAATCTACGTTCATGAAGATACTGGGGGGAGATCTGGAACCAACGTCAGGCACAGTCAGTATTGATGAGAATGAGCGGGTTGGTAAGTTACGACAGGACCAATTTGCATACGAAGAATTTACCGTACTAGACACAGTCATCATGGGGCATGCTGAGTTGTGGGAGGTAAAAGCTGAGCGGGATCGTATTTATGCGTTAGAAGAGATGAGCGAAGAAGAAGGCATGAAGGTAGCTGAGCTTGAAGTGACCTTTGCTGAGTTAGATGGCTATACGGCGGAATCGCGTGCCGGTGAACTCCTGTTAGGGCTAGATATTCCATTGGAACAACACAACGGGTTGATGAGCGAGGTCGCTCCCGGCTGGAAGTTACGGGTCTTGCTTGCCCAGGCCTTGTTTGCAGATCCAGATATTATGCTGCTTGACGAACCTACCAACGGACTAGATATTAACTCGATTCGCTGGCTAGAAAATATTCTTAACCAACGTAACAGCACTATGATCATCATTTCCCATGATCGTCACTTTCTTAATAGTGTTTGTACTCATATGGCAGACCTGGATTACGGTGAATTACGAATGTACCCAGGTAATTATGACGAGTACATGACAGCAGCAACGCAAGTACGTGAGCGTCTATTGTCAGATAATGCTAAAAAGAAAGCACAAATCGCCGAATTACAAAGTTTTGTCAGTCGTTTTTCTGCAAATGCATCAAAAGCCAAACAAGCCACATCGCGGGCAAAACAAATCGAAAAAATTAAACTCGAAGATGTTAAACCTTCAAGCCGTCAAAATCCCTTTATCCGATTTGAACAAGAGAAAAAGTTATTCCGATTGGCGTTAGAAGTTGAAGATGTCAGCAATGGCTATGGTGATGAACTGCTATTTAGTGATATCAATATGCTTGTTGAAGTAGGTGAGCGTATCGCTGTCATCGGTCAGAATGGTATTGGTAAAACCACTTTGTTACGCACACTGGTTGGCGAGATGCCACCAAAGAGTGGTACGGTGAAGTGGTCAGAGAATGCATCGGTGGGTTATTTCGCACAGGATCATGCTGCAGAGTTTGCCAAAGATATGACTTTGTATGACTGGATGGCGCAGTGGGGTAATGATGAGGATGACGAGCAGGCAATTCGTGGTACTCTGGGACGTTTACTATTCTCTCAGGATGAGATAAAAAAATCAGTGAAAGTACTCTCCGGTGGTGAGCAAGGCCGCATGTTGTTTGGAAAATTAGTTCTACAACGACCAAATATATTGGTTATGGATGAGCCAACCGATCACCTGGATATGGAATCGATCGAATCGCTTAATCTCGCACTAGAAAATTTTGAAGGTACGTTGATTTTTGTCAGTCATGATCGTGAATTTGTATCATCTTTGGCGACACGCATTATTGAAATGAAATCTGATGGTGTGGTTAACTTTAGCGGTAGCTATGATGATTACCTGCAAAGCCAGGCAATTGAATAACTAAATTAGTCGGGTATTATCTCAAAACCTCCTTTTATCAGTAGTTTAGCAATTTGCTAGTGACTAATTAGTCGTATTGCTGATATATACCTGCAATTCACCTATACTCCATGGAGCTAATTAGCAGGCCTGATAATTATTTGTGGATTATTCTTTATTCCAGAAGCTAACTGAAAGTGAGCTCGATAACTATCTCAATGAAATCGACCTTGCACTAGAATTTCATATCAAGTGGTTGACCGCTTTAAATCGTGCTTTAATTTGCCACAAAGAAATTGATTTAAATCAGGTACAAGACATTTTGACCAGCGATGATCATTTTAATCGTTGGTACTGTAGCGTGCATGATGAAGATCTTGTCGCTATGCCTGCCTTTAAAACCCTCGGAAAAATCCATAATGAAATGCTCCAGCTTGGTCGCGATTTGTTATCTCGGGCCGGTCAGGGCGAAAACATCTGCAGCAAAGAATATGACCGCTTTATGAACCTCACTTCAGTATTGCGACATCAAATTCATGTTTTAAAAAGCAGTATCAAATCAAACCTCAAGCTTGTCGCCAAGATAATGGGTAAGGTTTTCGAGAATGCCGAAGAGGGTGTCATGATTACCGATGTTGATGGACATATTTTGAATGTGAATCAAGCCTTTGTGAATGTTACGCAATTCACCCGCGATGACGTGCTGGGTAAAAAGCCAAGCATCTTACACTCAGGTCACCATGATCTGGGTTTCTATGAGCGCTTATGGAATGTATTGCTCAGCGAGCATCGTTGGCAAGGCGAGATTTGGAATCGACGTAAAAACAATGAAATCTACCCTGAGTGGTTATCGATAACTGCAGTACTCGATGATAATGCTGATATCAGCCATTATATTGGTATTTTCTCCGATACTTCTACTTCTAGTGAGAGTGATGAGCGCCTTTATCATCTTGCCCATTATGACAGCCTCTGTGATTTACCAAACAGGTTGTTATTTTATGATCGGCTTCGCCAATCCTTATCTCGTTCACGGCGAAATAAAGAAAAAGTTGCTGTCATTTATATGGACCTGGATGGCTTCAAGGATGTTAATGATGAATATGGTCATAGTGTAGGTGACGAGCTCTTGCAGCAAGTTAGTAAACGCATTGTTGATGTCTTGCGAGAATCAGATACTGTCGCACGCATTGGTGGGGATGAATTTACATTAATCATCAATGATGTTGATAATAGCAATTCACTAACGACAATTGCTAGCAAGCTTCTTATGACGATTCAAGAGCTGTATATTCTTAATGAGCACAAGTTTTCAGTATCGGCCAGTATTGGTATTAGCATATTTCCGGATAATAGCGAAGATATAACAACATTGGTGAAGCAGGCTGACATCGCCATGTATAAGGCCAAGAAAGAAGGCAAAAATCGTTACAAGTTTTTTGATGCCTCGATGAGTTAAGCTTAGAGCAATAAGTTTTCTTTTATTGGGTGATATACGCTGGCTGCAGCGATCAGAGAGTTAGCGGTGAGTGCTGGGACACCATAGACTTCTGCGGCAACGTCATAGTCATTGATTACTTTTTTAAGCAAAAGATCAAAGTCACCATCACCTGATAGTAAAATAACAGTATCCACATCTTTAGCCGCATCAATAACATCAATGGTAATGCCGACATCCCAGTCACCTTTGGCTGAGCCATCACTGCGTTGTATATATGGTTTAAGTTTAACCGTAAAGCCAATATGCTTTAACGCATCTTGAAATTTAGTCTGTTTGTCGTCACCTCGACTGGTTGCGTAAGCAAATGCGACGACAATATCTCCTTGCTTAGCAATTTTTTCCCATAGCAGTCGATAGTTAAACTGGCGAGCGTAGGACTGACGCGTGGTGTAGTATATATTTTGCACGTCGGCAAAAATCGCAATTTTTTTCATGATGCTGTTTTCTTGAAGTCCTGATTAAAGTTCTATTATGATTTTTCAGATACGGGTATTATATAAATAGCATCCGTCAGAAGCATTCTCTATTTTATCGTTTATTGTAAGTATAGAGTATGGTGAAAGAATGGTTTCTATTAAATAAAGATTGCGGGATAGTATCAAATTAGGAGCACCTAATATGGATATTAAAGGAAAAGTGATTGTAATAAGCAATCGTGATGTCGATCCAACCAAGACAGATCTCAGGCTTTTCGGTGATAATCTCAATCCTATCAGTGAGGCAGAAATAAATATTGCCACTGCAGAAAAAAACAATGGCAACTGGCAGCTTGAGTTACTGACCAATTCTGAAACTCCGGATTATTATAACCCCGTGAGTCGAGATCTCTTCAAAGAGATTATTAAACAAGCTAAAACGGATCCAGATAAAAAGAACTGGGTGTTATTTGTCCATGGCTTCAATCAATCCTTAGAAAAGAATCTGGAAAAATGCCTTGAGATAGCCAGTTACGGAGTGAATGTAGCGACATTCTCTTGGCCATCAAACCCCGGGCCACAACAATTCTGGAAAAAGTTAAAAGAGTACAAGCGGGCCAGAAAGAATGCACGGCGTTCAGTGTTGGCCTTAGAGCGTACCCTCGAAAAACTAGCTGACTATATGGAAGAGTTTTCCGATGAAGGGCGTGTGAGTGATGTGAGTCTGGTCATCCACAGCTTGGGCAACTACCTGTTTGAAAATGTAATTAAAAGCGATGACTTCAGTGAAGAAACGAGAATCTTTGACAATGTCATGTTACACCAGGCAGACGCAAATAATAAAGGTCATCGTTATTGGGTAGAAAAAGTCAGTGAACATACACGTGTCTATGTCACGATTAACGAAGATGATTCAGCCCTTAGTGGCTCGAACCTGGTGAACTCTGACCGGTTGGGCAATACGACAACGGGGCTCAATGCTGAGGATGTCCACTACATGGATTTTACCAATGGTTTGTTGGTTGACTTCAGTCATCGTCCCTGGTCTACACCCGGTAAAAAGAATGCAGCAATTGGGGATTTCTATACACGAATCTTTAATAGTCAGCGCGCAGAGAAAGCCAACGGTTGGCACTTTATCAAGCAGGAGAATTTGTACCGTCTAGTTGATCTAGAGGAAGTAGATGATGATGATTAGTGCGATAGTAAGAAGGGCAGCGAATGCGCTCGCTGCCCGATATAATTAAGACCTTTCTCGTTAAGCACCCTGACGTGCGCGATTACCAGAACGACTCTGGTTATTTGAACGTCCTTTATAGGGGCCTTTGCTGCTTCGAGAGGCACCTGGTTTATTACCTGAACGCTTTCGAGAATTTTGCTGTTGCCGACCGCGGCCACCTTTGTTGATAGGTTCTGGTTTAATAGTGGGATCAGGTTCGAAGTTATCAATCACAACTTTAGGTATCTCACGTTTTATAAGACGTTCAATATCCTGCAGTAGTTTTAGCTCATCAACGCACACCAAGGACATGGCTTCGCCTTCATTACCCGCACGCCCGGTACGACCAATACGATGCACATAATCTTCGGCTACGTTAGGCAACTCAAAATTCACGACGTGAGGCAACTGATCAATATCAAGTCCGCGCGCCGCAATATCGGTTGCAACCAGGACGCGTACTTTTCCTGATTTGAACTGTGCAAGTGCACGAGTACGGGCCCCCTGACTCTTATTACCATGGATTGCCGCTGCGCTGATGCCATCACTATCGAGCTGTTCTGCTAATTTATTGGCACCGTGTTTGGTGCGGGTGAAAACCAGCACCTGACGCCAGTTTTCGGAACCAATTAAAAGAGAAAGTAGTTCACGTTTACGTTTTTTATCAACGGGATGTACAACCTGTGTGACACGTTCTGCAGTTGTGTTACGTTGAGCGACTTCAACCAGCGCTGGCGACTTTAATAAGTCGTTAGCCAGTTTCTTAATTTCACCCGAAAAGGTAGCAGAGAACAGTAAGGTCTGTTTTTGTTTCGGCAAAAGGGCGAGTACTTTGCGGATATCTTTAATGAATCCCATATCAAGCATTCGATCTGCCTCATCGAGCACTAAAATATCGACTTTTGATAGATCCACTGAACGCTGGCTGACGTGATCAAGCAATCTACCGGGTGTTGCGACGAGAATATCGACGCCTTTAATGAGCTTAATTTTCTGCGGATTGATACTGACACCACCAAATACCACAGTGGACTTCAATGGCAGGTGTCTGCCATAGGTTTGTACGCTCTCAGCTACCTGTGCAGCCAATTCCCGGGTAGGTGTGAGTATCAGGGCGCGAATGTTGCGACGGCCTTTGACAGGTTTTGTCGAAGACATCAGGCGTTGCAGCAGTGGCAGTGTAAAGCCGGCTGTTTTTCCGGTACCAGTTTGTGCTCCACCCATGATATCTCGACCTTCAAGGACGAGCGGAATGGCTTGTTGTTGTATCGGGGTAGGGGTGTTGTAGCCTTTTTCGGATACAGCACGGATTAATTCGGTCCTTAGACCGAGGCTTTCAAATGACATGCGTTGACGTTCTCCAAATGGATTATGACCGGCCTACAACTCAATTCATATGTATGAGACACATGGTTGGGGACGGTCTAGGCGGACGTTCTATGTGCGTTTCGAGGTGAATCGGGAAGGATTACTGCTCAGGAAACAGGTGCAGACCGATGTGCACCAAAGCTGGAACGGAGTATATCTGATTACTGGTCAAAAAGGGGATTAAATAACAGTAATTTCTAATATTCGAAGGTATTTCTTAGTGTTTGAGTGAAAGAAGGCGGTGTAATGAGTGGCGAAGGTTGTCTAATCCTGATAATTATCAAAAAGTGACTTTTTTTACCCTATTCCAGCCTGGATATGCTGTATTTATGCGAATAAAATTAACCGCTCGTGTTGTTTTTAATAAAAATTCAGTTACAATTCATGACGCTACATTCTATCCTGGTTCTTGTCAGAAGTGCGCTCTAAGTTTTCTCCTGTTAATTACCTCGTAAGATTTGTAACACGTTATATTTTTTTAGACTTAATGAGGTAATTTACTATGGCAACAGGAACCGTTAAATGGTTTAACGAATCCAAAGGCTTCGGCTTTATCACTCCTTCTGATGGCAGCAAAGACGTATTCGTACATTTTTCTGCAATCGCCAGCGAAGGTTTCCGCACACTGGCTGAAGGCCAGCAAGTGGACTTTGATGTTGAAGACGGACCTAAAGGCCCACAAGCAACAAATGTGAAGGCTGCGTAAGCTGTCAACAGATTTGCTGTTATGAGTAAACCCCGCGAATTTTCGCGGGGTTTATTTTTTCTAACAAGACGATAAGGGAGCTTCACAGTGAAAAAACTGTTTGTTGGCAGTTTACCACCCACGACCACGGAAGAGTCCCTGCAGGATCTGTTTTCACAGTTCGGTACAGTGCGCTCTATAAAGCTCGTCAAAGACCTTTTTTCAGGTAACTGTAAAGGTTTTGGTTTCCTGGAAATGGAAGGCCATGAGGCCCGTGCAGCGATAGCCGGACTCAATGGCAAATCGTTTGAAGGAAATCTTCTAAAAGTTAAATACGAAGAAGACAAGAAAGGTCACGCAGGCAAACGCCGCTAAAATCCGCACCAGTTATTTTGTAACCAAGAGTCTCACCAGAGCTCTCCAGCGCTCTAGAATTCCTCTACATGTTTTTATTACGCCTCCGTTACAGGTCATACTATTAACCTTATTAATAAAAAGCATATAAGGTTCATTTGTCTTAGATTCGGCATACCTTCGGCTACCCAATGGGTGGTTTTTTTGATCAAAAACCGGTTAGAATTCTAGGCGCGACATTCTATCCGGGTTTTTTTTCAGAAGTACTCTCGAAGTTTTCTCCTGTTATAAACCTCGTAAGATTTGTACCGCGTTTCAATTTTTAATATTTAATGAGGTAATTAACATGGCAACAGGAACCGTTAAATGGTTTAACGAATCCAAAGGCTTCGGCTTTATCACTCCTTCTGATGGCAGCAAAGATGTATTCGTTCACTTCTCTGCAATCGCCAGCGAAGGCTTCCGTACCCTGGCTGAAGGCCAGCAGGTGACATTCGATGTGGAAGACGGACCTAAAGGCCCGCAGGCAGCCAACGTACAGACTTAAGTCTGACTTAACCTACATTTTTAGAGACCCCGCTGACAACGCGGGGTTTTTTTTGTAAAAAAAACCGATTTTATTAATAAGATGGTGCTGAAATTATTATGCTGCAATGAAAACGGGTGTCTCAAAGACACCCGCATAATTGAATATTAATAATTTTATAACAATAACTATTTTCGTTTCATTGTAATGCGGTCGCTTTCGCTTAAGGCATCAATACTGGTTGGATTCTTTTTCGGATCCTCAATTATTCCCAAACGAATCTTATCCTTGTTTACAATTTCAAAGACCATATAAAATTTTGAAATTGTGCTGTTATCGCTTTTGCTCATCATTCTCAGAATAATACGCATTGGTTTGCTGTCGGTCTCGGTTTCCCACATTAATTTGTATTCGGACGTTTCGTTATAGACATCACTGCCCGCAATCATTTCTGCACTGCCATCAGCGTTAAAAGAAAAACCACCTTTTATGCCCTCTGAGTCTACGCCACTCCATTTTCCAATTAAGATTGAGTTAGGGTTGGCTGCATGGGCAAATAAGGGCGCCATGAGCGCAATTAAGATTAAGAGTCGTTTGACTAACCGCATCTATATTTCCTCAATTCTGGGTGAATATTTAAAATCTATACGTATTTCTTATACGAATTAGCGGTTAATACTGGGTTAGCCTTGAGTCTCCAGGTTGAGAAACTAAGAGCCTTCCATTTCCAAATCGGCAAGTACCGCATCCAGGCCGGCTTTTGCGCACTTTTCATCAGTTTCACCTGATGGAGCCCCGCTTACGCCAATACCACCAAGGATGCTGCCACCTACGTTAATAGGAATACCACCAGCCCCCAAGATGAGTCCATCAAGCTTGGGGACTTGATAGGGCTTGTTAAATCGGCCCGATAGCTGTGAAAGGGGGGTATTGAATGCCATGGCGGTATGAGCCTTTTGTTTGCTGATGGGCAGGGTAATATCCATCGCAAGTACGTCACGTAACACCACTTGCGCATGACCGCTCCGATCAACCACGGTCACTGCTATCTGGACACCTTCTTTACGGCATTGTGCAATAGCTCCCTGAGCAATGCGCAGTGAGGACTCCAGGGTTAAGCGTTTGACAGGGATCGTCATCTTTTCATCATCTGCATAACTGGGCGTGGTGATTCCAGTACAAAGTGCAAGGATACAAACTGTTTTCGATAAAGTTTTCATAAGTAATTTCCTCCGATGATACATCTGGCCCAATACTGTGTAACAAATATTGAGTAAATAGTAACGAGTTCTGCTGAGTTTGTGAAAAAAATTTCACTTTTGGTGCAATCAAATGTGGTGTTGGTTCGTCTTAGCCATAACAGGTACTGCCGATTTAATCGTTTTGGTTGTTTTCTTCTGGTGCCTGCCTATTAAACACTCAGGAGGTTATATGAAAAACAAAAATACACTAATTAGCTCTACTGTAGCGGGCATTGTGGCACTTGGTTCACTAGCCGCAACAAGCAGTGTTTCAGCGGTGCCCGATCAACCCAAGTTTTGGGAAAAATGCGCAGGTATTTCTAAAAAAGGAATGAATGACTGTGGATCACTGGATGGTAAACATAAATGTGCAGGCCAGGCAGCGATGGATAATGATCCACAGGAGTGGATATATGTCCCTAAAGGGACCTGTGCCAAAATTGTTGGCGGCAAGGGCGGTAAAGTGAAGCCAGCAAAGTCCTAATCTTTAAACATATGTTGGTACAACAAAAACAAAAAGCGCCAGGACCAATATCCGGAACGGGTATTGGTCTGCGCTCATCCCATGTGGGTGAGATCCTGATGAATCAGCCGGACATTCCCTGGTTAGAGCTATTAGCCGATAATCATATGGCAGCAGGAGGGCTGATCCCTGCGCAGCTAGCGGCTGTCTGTGAAATTTATCCGGTAACTTTTCATAGTGTTGGTTTGTCTCTGGGCTCAATCGACCCACTAGATTTTGAGTATCTGGGCAAACTTAAGAAGTTGATGCGACAACACCATGTTGCCTGGTTATCAGAACACCTGTGCTTTACATCAGTAGATGGTTTTCATTCACATGATTTATTACCTATGCCTTATTCTCCAGAAAGTTTGCAGCACATGGCGCAGCGCATTACTCACGTGCAAGATTTTCTTGGCGAACGTATTCTGGTAGAGAATGTCTCCAGTTATATGAAGTTTGCGGAAAGTGAAATGGATGAAGCTGAGTTTATTGCAGCACTTGTGGAACAGGCTGACTGTGATCTCCTGATTGATGTCAATAATATTTATGTCAATCATCTAAATCTGGGTATTGAACCGGTACGCTATATTGAACAACTTCCCTTTGAGCGTGTGCGTGAAGTACATTTGGCAGGATATGAGCAGAAAGATGGTTTTGTGCTGGATGCCCATAACAATCCTGTATCCGATCCTGTCTGGGATTTATATAGTCAACTTATTCAACATATGCCCAATGTGCCTGTTTTGATTGAATGGGACAACGATATTCCACCGTTGTCGCGCTTAATGGAAGAGGCCCACAAAGCAGATGTTATCAAACAGCAGTCTACACAAGGGATAAGCTATGCCATTAGCTGATATCGAGCAAACGTTTATGCAGTGCTTAATCACACCATATAACGATGCGGACATGTTTATGTCAAAGTTGGTGGTGGCAGGTTCACTATCATCGGAAAAACAACTCTCGATTTATCGAAGTAATATCAATGGTGCGCATGAGTCAGTATTGGCGCAAATATATCCCGCTTGTAAGACTATATTGGGTGAAGGTTATTTTAATCAGTTATGTTTACTTTATCGTATTCAATTTCCTTCTAAACACGCTAATTTGAATAAATACGGAAAACATTTTTCTGTTTTCATTAAAGACTTTATAGAAAAACATAATGAATTACAGGCCTTCGAATATTTGCCTGATCTGGTATTACTTGAATGGAATTGGCATGCTATTTACTATTCTTGCAATGATTTACCCTTTGATTTCTCTCTGCTCGCTAATGTCGCAGAGGATCAACAGCAGAAGCTGGTTTTTCATTTAAGTAATACGGTTTCATTGCAATGCAGCTGTTATCCAGTGCTTGCGATTTGGGAATCTAATCGTCCCGAACTGAATAATAAACAACTGAAAAGTAAGCAGACGTTTGAAATGCCGGACGAGGAAATACACTTTTGTATTTTTCGTGATAATTATGAGGTGTCGTTAAAGGAGTTACCAGCTACTCAGTTCGAGGTTTTACAGGCAATAAAAGCAGGACAGACTCTCGGCGAATTAAGTGACAGGTTTGGTGGTGACTTACAGCCTACCTTAAATTACTATATTCAACTGGGCTGGATAAATAGTTTTAGCGTTGATGAGATGAGCAATGTACGATAAAGAGATGCTACAAAAATTATATCGATATTGCTACGCGCTAACCTGCAATGAGCAAGATGCCTATGACCTTCTGCAAAATGCATTAGAAAAGTATTTGGCCTCTAATATTACAGTTGACCACGTGAGCGCTTATATAAAACGAATTATACATAATCGATTTATTGATGATTGTCGTCGTCAGAAAATAGTTCAGTTTGACGATATTGAAGAGGAAAATCTGCCCGCAGATTTTGATATGATGACACTTGAATCGATAGTAATTAATGACGATCTGGCTGAAAAAGTATTAGCATTTCTTGCCCCTGGAGAGCGTGAGCTAGTTTACTTCTGGGCAATCGAGGGATATAGCGCCTCACAAATCGCGGAGCACATGGAGATGCCGCGTGGCACGGTGCTTTCGAAGATATATAGGATGCGTGAAAAGCTAGTAAAGCATTTTGATGGTGATGTTCGCTCAGAAGCAGGTGCGCAAATATGAAACAGAAAAATTTAAAAGAGTCGATTGGTGAACACGTTAACCGCCAGGCTTTGTCTGAAGCAAAACTTGATCGGTTAATGGACTTGCAAAATAATGTTGAAGAGATAAACCCTCCATATCGGGTGCTACAGTATCGATTAGTTGCTGCGTTTTCAACTGTGATCATTGTTTTACTAACCACGTTGTATTTTAATTTGGGCCCAGATAAATCACTGGATGAGCGCATTGGTAATGAAGTTGCGTTGAACCACATAAAGCTTAAACCACTTGAAATACAGAGCGCTAACCTGGATGTCATCCGTGAATATTTTACGGAGCTAGATTTTGTACCGATAGAATCAAGCTTGTTTAAACCATCGGCCAAGACACTTTTAGGAGGCCGTTATTGTTCGATACAAGGTGTAACTGCAGCACAGTTACGTTTTAAGGATAATCAGTCTGGCCAGATTCAATCACTCTATCAAACTACTTATTCTGCGGATGTCTTTACCAGTTTGCCGAAACTAGAAGAAGGGCAGCAACCTATCACGGTTTATTCCGGAGGCTTGGAAGTGGATATATGGGTGGAAAAGGGCTTGTTATTTGCTCTGACACGTGAAGTCCAGTGAGACTCTGAATAATACAGAGTCGGCTGAACTATCCGCGTTATTTGCCATCCAACTAACTCTCTGGATGACAATGTCGAGCTTGGTATGCGATTGCGAAACCCCACAATATTACGGGGAAAATATGCCCGTTGGGTTATTTACAGTGGTGCGCTTGTCTTTATTGCATTTTTTCTTTCAAGCCGTACTATTTCATTTAGCAGCACCAATGGTTTTGACCTAACTAACACACTTATTCCTGCCGAAAATATTTATCATGGTGGTCCAGGGCGAGATGGAATTCCTTCGATTGATAAACCGAAATTTATCAGTGCTTCAACCGCAAGCTTTCTCAAAGATAATGATCGAATTCTTGGCTTACAAGTTGATGGGGAGGTGCGTGCCTATCCAATAAAAATATTGAATTATCATGAGATTGTTAACGACACTGTGGCAGGGCAAGCAGTTGTGATTAGTTACTGTCCGTTATGTGGTAGTGGAATAGCCTTTAAAACTGAGCTGAAGCATCAGGACACTACCTTTGGCGTCTCTGGGCTCCTGTATAATAGTGATATGCTTTTGTATGACCGTGCTACGGAGTCATTATGGTCACAAATTATGGGTACAGCGATCAGCGGTGAACTAAAAGGTCATAAGCTTACGATGCTGGTTCTGGAAAATACGACCTGGAAAAAATGGCAGAACCAATTCCCCGCAACGGAAGTGTTATCAACACGTACGGGTTTTTCACGTGACTATAGCCGCCATCCCTATGGTGATTACGATATCAATTCAGCTCTTTATTTTCCTGTGTCAAATACCAATTCCCGTTATCACCCGAAAGAAAGGGTGGTTGGCCTTGTGCAAGGCGATCGTTCCAAGGTATGGCCTATTTCTGAGCTTGCAAAGCAAAAAAGAGCGATCATTGAAGATGATTTTGCAGGGCAGAGTTTGACCATTGATTATGATGCTGACAGTCAAAGTGCAGTAATCTATAGTGCTGAACACAAACAAATACCCAGTGTGACATTATTCTGGTTTGCCTGGGTTGCGTTTCATCCTGATACTGAGGTATATAATAGTCCAGGTAACAAAGAACAATAAATGCGATACAGTGAGCGACGGAGTGCATTCAATTCAGGTGTTAAAGACGATTAAACCTATTCTGATAAAGATTGTTTTTTTTATCGTGATGAACAGTCTTGTGAGTTCGGCTCTAGCCGATGTCTATAAGTGTGCTGATAAAAATGGGAAAGTCTTCTACCAAAACGAGCCCTGTGGTGATGGTGCAACTGAGTTAGGAAAAATTCGCACTGACAAAACTGTACCGAAGCGTCATACGCCAACATCTGATTCATCACTTGACCAATCATCCCAGAAATCTACTGCAAGTTCCACAGAGAAGCCGGTAGGCAACTCTATTCTGCAAAAAAACTTATTGAGTAATCCAGGCTTTGAAAATAATCTGGCGCGCTGGTCTTATAAAGATGATGTGAAATGGCAGCCTGGCAAGGGCCAGTTTGGTTCAAGTGCACTTAAAATCCATGCAAGAAAACCACCCGACGACAAATATATTCATGAAACAATTGTTAGTCAATGTGTGCCTATCTGGAATGGTGTGAAGTTTAAATTAGGCGGAAGTTTTTTGTATGAAGGTTTCCCGCAAAAGAGTCATGCTAATCGTATTCGAGTTATCTGGTATGAATCAAAGGATTGTACGAAGGGTGGTCAGTTTGGGTCGTATGCAGAGCCAAAAAACATATCTGGCTGGCAACAGCTTTCAAGGGAAAACATTACCCCAGCGTTGTTAGCGAAAGCGGCAAAAGTAGAAATCAAGCAAAATGGTCGTTATACCAATAACGGTAAAGCTTATTGGGATAACGTCTATTTAATGGCGACAGAAATATCTGATGAAAAGCCAGAGACCCCGGGCTACACATTACCGGTTGGATTCGATTTCATTGAAAACGGGCATTTTAACCAGGACTTGTCAGCCTGGCGCACTGGCTGGAAGTCTTCCTGGGTTAGCTACCCCGGTGATCAAAATAATGGCGCTGCTAAAATTGTGGCGGCTTCTGATAAAAGTTCAAGAGGTGCAGGGGCGCTAAGTCAGTGTGTTGATTTTGGTGCAGGCGGGACATTCGATGTTGGCGCAAGTTACAAGCGTGGTGCGTCTTCCACTCAAAAAGGCGGAGCACGGCTACGTGTGACCTGGTACGAAAATGCTGGATGTCGTGGGCGGGCTAAAACAACAAATCGCCACGTTGATACAGATGAATCAATGGATTGGCAACGACTACGTATTACAAAAATAACATCGGCACCGGGTTCAATTAGCGCAAAAATTGAAATTATTCAAACCGTGTTGGGTCCAGGTCAGCACACGGCATATTGGGACGATATCTATTTCAAAACAGTTAGTGCCGAATAAGCTGTCAACTTAACAGCAGTCAGCTGCATTTTATTGTGTGTGAAATATTGAGCTAGTAATTTGTAAGCCTCTGTATTTCTCGTTGTCAGTTCACGCTACTGAATTTGTATCTTCTTTTACTGCTTTCTTGCAGTACTGTATTGAAAACTTTTATTTCAGGAGGGAACGGTTGTGCAAGGTAGTTAAGTCCTGTTCTGGACCCACGGGCACGATCTGAGTTGGGTTAATTTCTGTATGACTATAATAATAGTGTTGCTTGATGTGTTTAAAATTCACTGTCTCAGTAATGCCAGGCCATTGGTAAAGCTCCAACATAAAGTTATATAAGTTAGGGTAGTCACTGATTCGGCATTTGTTGCATTTGAAGTGGCCGACATAAACAGCATCGAAGCGTATCAATGTAGTGAATAACCGCCAGTCTGCTTCGGTTATTTGTGAGCCAGTCAGGTATCGCTGCTTCCCTAATAGTTCTTCGACGTAATCTAGTGCATCGAATAAGCGATCATAATTCTTCTCATAGGCTTTTTGAGTAGCGGCAAATCCGGTTCGGTAGACGCCATTGTTGATGTCGTTGTATATGCGTTTATTTATCTGATCTATCTGCTCGCGTAATGCCGCGGGATAATAATCGTAGCGATTATCTGTCCACTGATTGAAGCTACTATTTAGCATGCGAATGATTTCTGATGACTCGTTGTTGACAATAGTTTCGCGCTGCTTGTCCCAGAGTACCGGAACGGTGACAATGCCTGAGTAATGAGGTTCGGCCTGTGTATAAAGTTGGTACATAAACTCGTGGTTATATAATGTGTCTCCAGTTGCACCGGGATAGTCTTCAAAACACCAGCCCTCTTTGCCCATATGGGGGTGTACTACTGATACCGAAATAATGCCATCAAGTGCTTTTAGCTTTCGAAAGATCAGGGTTCGGTGTGCCCATGGACAGGCATGTGATACATAGAGGTGATAACGATTTTCTTCAGCCTTAAAACCATCTTTGCCACTGGGACCAGCCGTACCATCGATGGTCACCCAGTTTCGAAACTGTGAGTCCTGGCGAATAAATTCACCATCTTTGATTTCTGCATCCAGCCAGTCTGAATGTAATTTTCCATTGATCATTAGGCTCATGTCAGCGTCTCAGAGTAAAATAGTTGTGATGTTTGGCATATTCTAAGCGTAAATAGGCCTATTGTTAATCAACATAGCTTTTATTTCACGCGATTTGTCAGCGATGTACGATATGCGCTAGACAGGCCAAACAGGATATAAAATAATGCTCAATAGAATATACCATCAGGAAACTCATGTCAGCGTATGTATGCCATGCAAATCATAGGTCAAGTTTTACTGATTGTTCTTATCTTGCTTGTCTGGGGATGGGGAAGTCTAGCTATTTTTGTCGCAGGCCCTGAATCTGCCTGGTTGAAATATATCCTGCTTGCAACCTTTGTTCTATCCTTACCGATTATTTTCTATCTGGATATCACTAGTTGGCAAAAAACGTTTGCCATTATGGTTATCATTACATTGTTGATGATATGGTGGGTGCCACTAAAGGCGACAAACGATAAAGAATGGGCACCTGAAGTGGCTAGAATACCCTATGGTGAAATTGAGAACGATATACTTGTCCTACATAATGTACGGAACTTTAAATATAAGAGCAGGGATGAGTTTGTCGAGCATTGGGAAACGCGCCGGTATAACCTGAAAGAACTTGAATCCTTAGATATATTTCTATCTTACTGGAAGTCGCCACATATCGCACATGTGGTTATGAGCTGGGGGTTTGCTAATGGCGAACATCTCGCTATTTCAATTGAGACAAGAAAAGATAAGAGTCAAAAATATTCGGAACTTAGAGGTTTTTTTAAACAATATACTCTGGCCTATGTTGCTGCGGATGAGCTTGATTTGATTCGGCTAAGGACCAATTATCGTAAAGAGCGGGTTTATGGCTATCGCATCAATGTGCCTGACCAATATAAACGATATTTGCTGGAGTCATATCTCAGGCACATGAATAAGCTAATTGATAAGCCGGAGTTCTATCACGCACTACTCCAAAATTGTACGACCGGTATTAGTCGGCATTATAAAACGTTTATGCCGGAGTCAAGCTGGATAGACTGGCGGCTTATTGCTAATGGTCATATGGACAAGCTGTTGTATGATCTGGGATTAATTAAAACCGACTTACCCTTGGAACAACTTCGAAAGCAAAGCCGGGTTGATCTTCGTATGCAAAAACTGGGCGAGGAAGATTTTTCAGACAATCTACGCGAGGGGGCTGTCTGGGAATAACTGTTTGGTATGTGGTGTATCTTAATTTTATCTACTTAATGGTATTACATATATATTAGAGTTAGACTAGCATCTATGGACAATCAAGAAGAACAAAAACTGATAGCGTCGCTTACTGCTGGCGGCAATTATAAAGTGATAAAACGTTTTACTCCGGTTGAGCGTTATAACGACGCTAGCCCAGATGTTGATACAAAAATTGGTATTTTTCTCGATACCGAGACAACGGGAATGGACCCGAACGAAGATAAAGTTATTGAGCTGGCCATGGTGCCGTTTGAGTTTGATAGTTACGGCAATATTTATCGAGTTCTACCCGATTATAATGCACTGCAGGATCCGGGCGAACCTATTCCGGAACTGATTACACAAATAACGGGTATCACGGATGAGATGGTAAAAGGAGAGTCCATCGATCTGCAACAAGTGACCAAGTTACTCTCAGAGGCTGTGATAGTCATTGCACATAATGCGCGATTCGACAGACCCTTCTGCGAAAATTTACTCGAAGATTTTAAAGATATCTCATGGGGCTGTTCGATTGCAGATGTGAATTGGAATGCAGAGGGATTTGAAGGGGTTAAATTAGAGTTTCTTGCCTACAAGCATGGCTTTTTCTTTGAAGGGCACCGCGCAACAATTGATTGTCAGGCGGGAATTGAGATCCTTAGTCAGACATTGCCAAAATCGGGCACCCCAGTGTTAAAACAACTTTTAGATAATGCCCGGCGCACTGATGTTCGCTTGTGGGCTGATAAAGCACCTTTCGACATGAAAGATGTTTTGAAAAAACGTGGCTATCGTTGGTCACCGGGTGATCACGGTAAACGCAAGGCCTGGTATAAAGATTTACCTGAAGACAAGGTTGATGAAGAAATGCTCTTTCTCAATGAGCATGTTTATCCTCGTGCAGTCGGCGTTCTGCCGACGGATCGTTTTAATGCAAAAATTCGTTATTCACAACGCATTTAACACCACATCAAAAGCTTCAATTAACTCCACTTAGGGATTATTGAATTCCGTTAAGCACCATGTCAGTAAAGCTGACAATTCCAACGAGCTTGCGATTATCTATTACAGGCGCTCTGGATAAACCGAATTTTTCAAACATGCGTGCACAGTAACGAATATCCATTTCTGGATCGACAGATATTACCGGCTTTGACATCACTTCATAGACATTAGTGCGCTCAGGTGAACGATCTTTCGCAAGTACTTCTTTTGCAATATCTGATAATAGTACGATACCGTATTCGTCGTCATCATGACGTTTGTCGATAATCAAACACTTGGTTTCAGTGTGATGCATTTTACTTAGGGCATCCTTGACGGTTGTCATGCCATCAACAATGTCATATTTTCCCTTCATAACATCACGCACTCTGATAACAGTTCTATCACTCATAGTTCATCCTCCACAGCCTCTGCTAAACTTGCTACTTGTTGGGCCACACCGACAGCATCTTCAACGTCAACTTGAAACGCAATACCTGTTCCTGGTTTGTTATCAAATTCACCGATACTGGCGATCTTCTCTAATATCTTTCGTGCTAAGTGTTCTTCGACCAGGAAGAGTAGTACATCACGTTGGGTCTCTAGTGTCAGACCAAAAAAGGATTTACTCCTCTTTAAGCCTTCACCTCTTGCATGGTTAATGACAGTTGCACCTGTGGCGCCGGTTTCTCTAGCCGCATCAAGTACGGCATCAGTCTTGTCGTCTTCAACCAGGGCAATGATCAATTTGAAATGCATGATTAGCCTCCATGTGTATATTCTGATTTAGATTGTTTGTTTGCTCGCCAATGGCTTATTTGTGCATACCCCATTACAGTAATCATTGGAAATAGGCTGGCAAAGGCAATCAGTCCAAATCCATCGATAAGGGGGCTGCGTCCCGGGATGGTTGTTGCTAAGCCGATGCCAAGTGCGGTTACCAGCGGTACAGTTACGGTTGATGTTGTGACACCACCAGAGTCATAGGCGAGCGCGATAATAGCTCGTGGTGCAAAAAATGTTTGGATAATGACAAAGATATAACCGGCAATAATATAATAGTGTAGTGGGGTGCCGGTGACGATACGATAACTACCCAGCGTAATCCCAATACCGACACCTAAGGCAACAGCACCACGTAGGCCCCAGACGCTGATGGCGCCACCAGACACATCATTTGCTTTGATAGAAACGGCAATCAGCGCTGGCTCAGCGATGGTAGTTGCAAAACCAATTGCCATGGCAAAGATGTAGACCCAGTAATAATCCTGCCAGCGAATAAACTCCAACACGTCACTTGCTGTGCCGTAAATGAATTTAGGGTCTGTTAGTTGTTGGGCCATGAGCTCACCGAGTGGAAAGAGTGCCTTTTCTAAACCGACAAGGAAAAAAGCTAAACCAAAAATAACGTAGACCAGTCCAATCAGGATTTTTTTGATATTTTTAATCGGCTGACGCAATACAAAATACTGAAAGCCAAAAATGACCAGAATAATAGGCAGCACGTCTCTTATGGTATCGATCAGTGTGCCGAGGAATTCACTATTGGATATTGAATCCCAACTCATACGACTATCATCCCGTAGATCATAACGAACATAATAGGTGTTAATGACGCAAAAGCGATTAAGCCAAATCCATCTATCATCGGGTTACGTCCTTTAATACTCGAAGCAAGCCCAACACCAAGAGCGGTTACCAGTGGTACGGTAATCGTGGAAGTTGTAACACCACCAGAGTCAAAGGCTATGCCGATAATTTCTTTTGGAGCAAAGCCAGTGATGATTACGATCAGAATGTAGCCGCCTATAATAAACCATTGAATCGGCCAGCCACGAATAATCCGCAACACCCCAAGTAAGATAGCTGAACCAACGGAGAGGGCGACAGTGATACGTAACCAATAAGCATAGTTGCTGCGTGATTCATCGGTGTCGGCAATGGCGCCTGCCTGAGCCGCAAGCGTCGCTGCCTTATCGGCAACAGCAATCAGAGCAGGTTCAGCAATCGTCGTTCCAAAGCCTAAAAGAAAGGCAAAGATCAGCAACCAGAACAGGCTGCCCTTGCGAGCAAAGGCATAGGCCATGGACTCACCGATGGGAAATAACCCCATCTCCAGTCCTTTGATGAAGAGTGCTAACCCTAGGATCACCATGAATAGGCCTCCCATTATTTCCATGAAATTGGGGATGGGTTGTTTAAGAATTAAGAGCTGGAAAATACCAATAACAAGGATGATTGGCAGCAGATCCCGCGTACTGGATAGAAGTGGATCTATTAAACGTTTTAGTTGTAGCTTCAAGCGTTTATCCTGGACCTGCTAACGACACTGTTAACTTTAACAGATTGCTGTATACAAGGAATAGTAGACTGAAATATACCAGAATGGGCGGAATTGTGTGGCTATCATGATCTTTGACGGTTATTGCGGATTAATTATTCACCAGTTAGGAACGCTAGAGCGGTAAAATAGAGCTGTTGATTCGCAGTCGATTGAAGATATATAACATGCTGGCCGATAAAAGTACGTATGCAAACATTTAAGCCAATTTATTTCACGATGGGATGGGTGTTTTTTGGCACCGGGGTCGTCGGTGCATTTTTACCGGTTTTGCCAACCACACCATTTATGATCCTCGCCCTTTGGATGTTTTCCAAGAGTTCTGAGCGGTTTCATCATTGGCTCTATAACCATCGGGTTTTTGGCCCACCGCTGCAACGTTGGCACGAGCACCGGGTTATTCCTTGGCCTGCAAAAATGGCCTCTGTATCAATGATGTCTATAAGTTTTGTATTAATGCTGATTTATAGCCCGATGCCAATCTGGAGCGATATCATGGTTGGGTTGTTAATGTTATACGGAGCCTGGTTTGTTTTGAGTAAACCTTCATATGCACCTGAGAAGGATAAAGATCATGAACAGGCGGAAGTCAACTGATACAGTGCTGCTGATTTAGATAGTCAAGTACACTTTGTTGATCGCCTCGGAAAGTAACCCGATCAGTCTTTTTACTGAGCTGATAGTCATACATTGGATCATAATAATCCTGTAACAACGTTTTAATCCATTCCTTATGTTGTTCTGGATTACCTGATTGGCGATGGTGTTTGATCGCGTTGTCCATAATTTCTTTTAATTCTTTGTATCGTGTTCCACCAAGACGACGTTGAATTTTATTTAAGGCTGTTTGGGGGACTTCTACCCAGGCTTCAAATCCTTGTTCTTCGCCAAAGTGGGCCTGGTGTTGTGTGAGCGATTCGGTTACATATTCATGATAGACATTCTCAATACGTTCGCTAATCTCGGCTTCGAGTAGAATGAGAGGGGACTTGCTCATTGCATTCAACAAGTATTTAGGAAGTTGTCTTGAACCGATGTTCGAGGCCTCATCCTCGAAAACGAGCTTTTTGAATTGTTTTTTACGTTGTTTAATTAATGCGATCGATAATTGATTTTCAATATCAATCTGGCCTGGTTGGGGGGTAGCCTGTTTGCCAAACGCAGATCCTCGATGGTTGTAAATATATTCAAGATCAATCTGTTGTTCTATTTTGTTGAGCAGTATGGTTTTGCCTGTACCAGTACGGCCACCAAGTACAAGGGGTGAAATATCTTCGACGCTGCGTACCAACTCGTCAATTAAAAACCGTCGCAAAGCTTTATAGCCACCAGTAATTCTTGGATACATGATACCGGTTGCTTCGAAGATCCATTGCTGAGTTATCTTTGAACGCAGGCCGCCACGAAAACAATAGAGGGCGCCCTGTGGATGTTTATTTGTAAATTCAATCCAGTTATTAACTCGAGCTTTTTTGATCTCATCCGTGACCAGCTCCTGTCCCAGGTCAATTGCTTTTTCCTGTCCTTGTTCTTTATAGCGGATACCGATGAGATGACGCTCTTCATCATTCATAAGCGGCAGGTTTTGTGCAAAGGGAAAGGCACCTTGCTCGAATTCGATGGGAGCGCGCACATCTATTAGAGGGATATCATTCACGAAAATGTCGTGATAATTCTCGAGTTGGGGTAATTCCATCGATCAAATAATACTGATTAGAGGTTGATCATCGGCAATCGCTTCAAGTCGACCGATAACATCAAGTTGTAAGTTATGTGCTTGTGCGACAGCGAGAAAATCATCTTTATCGTCTTGTTTTACAGCAACAAGTAATCCGCCTGATGTCTGAGGATCACAAAGTATTTGTTGCTGCACCGAGTTCATGGTCCCTAGCTTGTGGCCATAACTTTCAAAATTTCGTTGCGCACCACCGGGAGAACAATCAAGTTCAAGATAGGTTTCAACCTGAGCCAACTTAGGTACGGACTGATAATCGATCACGGCGCGTACTTGACTGCCTTCACACATCTCTGTGAGGTGACCCATTAATCCAAAGCCAGTAACATCTGTCATCGCCGTGACTGCGGGAAGACGTGCAAATTCAGCACCCACTTTATTGAGTTGGCACATCGTATCAGGCGCTAGCTGCAGGTGTTCCGGTTTTAAACATTTTTTCTTTTGTGCAGTGGTTAAAATGCCTATACCGATTGGCTTGGTGAGATATAGATGACAGCCAACTTCTG
>Ga0316205_10001741_pt1 | contig 25589 bp, 22 predicted proteins | sample 3monthpyrite_MG_FD_204941 | JGI IMG/M metagenome (GOLD analysis project Ga0316205, IMG submission 204941) | Microbial mat bacterial communities from mineral coupon in-situ incubated in ocean water Damariscotta River, Maine, United States -... | ecosystem: Environmental > Aquatic > Marine >... | reverse complement strand
GGTTTATTAACAGTTTCTCCCTCATCATCGTAATAATGTACAGGTAAATTATCTGTTTGAAATACCTGATTTAATTGCATGCTCCAGCCATTGTCATTAAAGTTTCTTGCCATGCATTCTGCTTTTATAAATGCAGGGTTACCCCATAAATAACTTTCATGATTATTGTTATCGATAATTTCTTCAAATGAAAAAGCATCTATAGGTTTACTCTTTTTGCCATAGGGCAGTCTGAGCAAAAAGCGCGGCAGTGCCAGGCCAATATATCTGGCAACCGGTGATTGCCTTAACATTAACCAGGCCTTGCTAACCCCTTCACTTACCGTGTGGTTCCAGTCTTCATAATCGGGTGTTTTAGAAAATGCATCACAACCTGTTAGTGTTTCATGAGCAGCAGCAATAAAGGGGGCTTTTGCCTGTTGGGCAATTTCACCAATACTGGCCAGTGATAATATGTCATCTATGCTATCGTTAAAGCTGTAGTTACCTAGCAATAAACTCCAGGGCCTGTCACCTTCAGACGGGTCGCAGAATAGTTTATACATTGATGATGTTGTAATATCATCTACCGCAAGGTCTTGCTGTAGTTCTTGTTTGGTTAAATCCAGTAAAAATATTTTTAACCTGGCACCGGTTTCAATTCGTTTAATTAAAAAGTAGATCGATTGCCACGTTGCTTCCATCGCCTGAAAATCAGTATGATGCAAAATATCACGCATATGTGACTCGGTCGCACTGTCAACCATACCTAACATTTCATTCTGCCGAGGGTCTGTAGCAGGTTCAACGTAGGGCGCTATAATGCTTTTAATTAACTTGTCGATATGAGTTGCTTCGTTTGCTGCGCTGTCAGCTGTCTGTGACTGTTGTGAACCGAGAATACTGTCTAATAGATTATCTGTTGGTATATCAGCCTGCAGGTTTTTATTAGAATCTGGCTGTAAGGAGTTGCTGTTATTTATGCTATCACTTTCAGGTAACCAGCCTTGTATTTCAGCCGCCGCTTGCGCAAAACCTGACTTGCTTTTTAATCGTCGGTGTAAGCTTCTTAGTTCGCTAAATGACTCCAGTTTGTCATATAACTCATCAGGGTGAAAATCATCGAGTTCGTTTATTTTTACATGAATATTTTCATTATCAGATAAATTCAGGCTTAAGTTAATTTTAAAGCTAGCCATGACATCTTCAAAATTATCTCGATCAATTTCAATTAGGCGAGCTTTTGGTTGTTGGCCAGTCTGAGGCTCACTATGATTTAACTTGCCACTGAAATCTCCCAATATAGTAATACAAAAAGGGCTGTCAGTCTGAGTCTCGGGGGCGTTTGATTTAGGTGTGCTTAATTTAGCAGTTTCTGAATTAGAAGCTTTAGAGCGTATATTAACTTCTACACCCATTGTAGGTTTATCTGACATATCTGATATCCATCTCTTATTGGAAGGTATTTCAGATTATACGTTACAGTGACTCATCCTTGCTGTGTTTTATTACGCTGTTACTGAGTAAATTAGATTTAGCCTGCTGTTTGGCTATATATTTCTCAATCACATCCCTTGGTACGCCACCAAGTTGTTTCGCAGACACCTTGCCACGAGGGTCAACCAGTATAATGGTTGGTGTGCCCTGAAGAGCCCCAAGGCCAAATTCGTAGAATATTCTAGAGCTGATTAATAAATTAGGAAAACTGATAAAGTAATCTTCCTCAAACTGCTGCACCTGCTTTAATTTGGCATAAGAGAAGGTGGGGAAGTCGACTGCCAGGCCTAATACATTAATGTTAGTTGTATCCTTATCATCATATAAACCCTGTATCGAAGGCATTTCTTCAGTACAGGCCGGACATTTGGGCCCCCAGACAACGATAGTGGTCCATTTGCCCTTGCCTATATACTCATTGATCTGGTGTTGCTTACCATCACTACCCATAAGTTCAATATTGGGCAGGACTGGCTGGGAGACATTGTCAGGTTTTTTTTCTGCCGCTATTAAAGTGTGACTCAAAAAAATTAGTAATAAAGAAACAAGCTTGATGGAGTGGATTGATTTCATAGGGTTTGAATAACGGTTATCAGAGTAGAGGTATTATATGACAACATACTCTGTAAAAAGTTTGAAACAGGTTCAAAAATCACCTATCAAAAGGTAATCTTTTATACGGTTTATTTATACAGGCTTTCAAGCTCGTCGTGGTCTTTTGATTCAGCGCTAGTTTTCAGGTTTTCGGTGTATTGATAACAAAGCTCAAATAAATCGTCACAAACCCAATCATTCGCTTTATCTCGATATAAAAAAGAGTTTAAAGCGTTAATCCTTTCTGCAAATGCCTCATCAACTCTCTTTGATATCTCTCCGAGGGAGTGGGCCGGTCTGTCAGTAAATGTTACCTCTGCCCACTGCAATAAAGCATCTTTTGATGATGCTGCATCGTTTTTATCACACGCCTGTTTAAGTGATTTTAAGGCCTGCTTTTGTGTGGTGTTTACTGGTGTATCTACGGGTTTAGAAAAGGCTGTTTGCCTATGTTTTTGCCACAACAAAAATAAAGTGTAAAACAGGCTTATGGCCAGAATTAGAGAAATTACTTTCCAGAGTAGACTGTTGTCAGAAGCGACCGTTTCAGTAGAATTAAGAGGGCTCAATGCATTTACTTCAGGCTCTGCAATTATTATATCCTGGGTGGCAGGCGGGGCAGTAATAGTTGAAGGTTTATCCTGTCTACTGGAATGAGATGATTTACCAACAGAGAATGTTCTTGCTTTAATTTTAGCAATTTCAAGTTTATTAGTTTCTGTGTTCCACCAGGGAACAGAAATCGCAGGTAATGTATAAGTGCCCTCAGCAGAAGGAATGATGGCAACCTTGATTTGCTGAACACCTGTAATACCATCATCACTAATATTGTTTTTTAGCAGAGGTTTATCCGGGTACTGCTTAAGACCGTCTATTTCATTGATAGTGAACTCAGGCAATTGAGAGGAGTTTTGTCCGTCGGCAACTAATAAAAGTGTGCGAGTAACAGGCTCACCGGCAGTGAAAATATTCGAATCTGGGAACTCTTCTACTAATTGAACTTCTTTCGCGGCTAACCAGTGTTTGCCTTTAAACGCACCTGGAACAGGTTTAACGACAACGGTTTTGCTATTAGAAGAGCGGCGTAGTGTTTTAGTGTTGCTGCGGAATGGGTCAAATGCAGAGCTGTTACCGCGGGAACTCTGTATCGCTATACGTGCAGTTGCTACTATCGGTTCTATTATTAATTTGCCTTCTGATTGAGGATATATTACGTAACGTTGTTCTAATACCAGGTAAGGAGTATTGCCGCGTTTGGTTTGATATTGTTTTATTTCGCCGAGTTTCTCTTTAGTAATTTGTACACCACTGGTTCTTAATTCTGAAAATTCATAGGCATTAATATTGCTTGAACTTAAAAGCCTTTTGGTAATAATAACTTGTGCCTGAGGATATGTGCTTGTGGTATTAACATCCAGTTCAGAAATTAATGCTTCACCTGCTTTACCTGATGATTTTTCTGGTTGTTTTATAGTTATTTTATAACTGGGACTGGTATCACTGCCAAATTTAATCTGAGGAATAGTGATAGTACCTATACGGCGAGCAACCAGTGAAATATTCCATTTTTTTGAACGCGTATATTGACCATTTATTATACTGATATTACTACTGGTTCCCTGATTTAAAATCTGGAAATCTTTTTCAAGAGGGGAAAAGTCTGGGTCATCATCTGGATCTTCATTACTTTCAAAAGTGAGTGTGAACGTTTCATTAAGTTCTATTTGAGTACGGTCAACTCTTACCTGTATTTCCGCTGCTTGTGCAGTGAATGAAAGGATTAGAAAAACGCTTAATATAATTTTAATAAATAGTTTCATAATATGGTCTGATGATAATGTTAATTTAAAAGCAGAATGTTTTACCATGGGTTTGTCTCATTCTGGTTTTGTTCACGGCTATACTGGTATTTAAATTTTCTACGTAATAAGCCACCTGGGTCATCGGGTATCTTTTTCAACCATTGTTGTGTTTGTTGTTTTTCTAAATCAGGTGTTGCGTCGTTAATATTGTTATTGCTATTGTTTGGGTTATTTTTTTTATCATCTGACTTTTCGTTATCTGACTGATTTTCAGAATTGCTTTCTGAAGCCGTTTTTTCTTCTTCAGCTGAAGTATCGTTCTCAGGTTTATTCTTTGTTGAAGCCTTTTTATCTTTTGGCTCGTTCTGTTGCGCTGATTCTTTACCTTTATTTTGTGACTCACTATTATTGTCTTGTTGCTGATCTGAGTTGTTAGCAGAATTCTGTTTGTTTTGTTCATTAGAGTCTGATTGAGACTGGTTAGATGAATCCTGCCTGTCATTATTCTGATTACCTTCCTGGTTATCGCTTTGCTCATTATTCTGTTGCTGTTTTTCCTGTTCTTGCTGAACTTTTTCCAGTAATTGTTTATTGAATTTAGCGTCCTCGTGATCAGGGTTGATTTCCAATGAGCGATCATAGGCTTTAATTGCCTCTTGCATATTACCGGCTTTTGCTAGAGCGTTACCTCTATTATAGTTAGCATCTGCATTATCAATACCTTTAAGTAATTCTGCTGATTTCTGATATTCACCCGCTTTATACTGTGCTGCAGCTTTCCATTGAGGATTATTAAATAAATCAGCAGCCAGTTTTGCGTCACCTTTTTCTAATGCAGTTTCACCACGTTGATCCTGATTTTTCCACAAACCAGACCATTCAAATGCATGGGCAGGCTGAGGCAGGGGTAATATAAATATTAATAGAGCAAAAATTAAACCTTTACGAAAGCTATAAGCCGCAAAGGGGATTATCAGCAATAATAACCATGGCCCCTCTTCATACCAGATGTCGGTTTTAAATTTATTGCCATTTTTATCTGATTGAGCGTCTTTAGACTTATCTCTATTTATATCTATGGCAGACAGTATGTGATTTATATCTTTATCATTAGAGGTGATTAGACTAAATTTTCCACCGCTGGATAAGGCTGCACTTTTTAAACTATTGATATTAAGTTTAGGCACAACAATAGAGCCGTTATTATCTTTAACAAAACCACCATTCTGACTAGAAATAGGCGCACCTTCCTCGGTGCCTATGGCTAAAATAGATGTTTTAAAGTTTTTTGACTTAAGCTCTTTAAGTTTTTTATTGTCATTAGCGTTAATACCGTCGGTAATGACAATAATATCACCTTTAGAGTGACCTGCATTGGTGAAAAGCTCCAGAGCCATATCAAGCGCTATATCAAGTCGACTACCCTGTGCGGGCATAATGTGAGTTTCCAGTGCAGGTATTTGTGACGATATGGTTTCTGCATCATCTGTAAGGGGGCTAACTGTATATGCATTAGCGGCATAAACAATTAGAGCCGTTTGACCTTCTTTACGTAATTTAACAATATCGTTAATTTTAAAATGCGCGCGGCTTAAGCGACTGGGTTTTATGTCGGTTGCATCCATTGAACGTGATAAGTCTAAAATAATAACCAGTGCGGATTGTGTTTTAAAAACAGGTTGTGGACGCTTTTCAAACGCAGGGCCCGCCAAAGCAAGTATAACGATTAAACCGAGTATAAATAATGTTTTTACTGGCGTTGATTTTTTACTGAGATTGGTGCCCTGTAATAAATGAGGTAGCAATTTTTTGTCAATTACAGATGCCCAACTACGATTACTTCCCTGTATGCGTGTATATAACCAGATGCCTAATACAAGTGGAAATATCGATAACAACCAGTATGGTCGAATAAGATGAAATTGCTGAAGCCAGGAAAGGTTATCCATTGTTAATGGGTCCTTTTGAAATCAGGCCGTGTACTTTATTTGTAAACTGACTTAATGCAGGTACTAACATAATACAAAGTGTTATAACTAGAGCAGCGGTTAACGGCCACATAAAGAGGGATATAACAGGTCTAAAACTCTGTGACTCACGTTCTACTGGCTCTAGTTGATCGATTAATGAATAAATCTTATTTAATTCATTTGTATTGTGTGCACGAAAATATCGACCGCCAGTTAGTTCAGCAATTTCAGTCAGTGTCTTTTCATCTATCTCGTTATTTTGCACCGTTTGTTTAAAAAAGAAACTACCTACTTCACGTGAAGCGGCACCAATACCAATGGTATAGATTTTTAAATTCTGTTTTGCTGCAAGTTGTGCTGCTTTAACAGGAGGAACTTCACCGGCGGTGTTTTCGCCATCTGTAAGTAATATCAAAACCTGTTTTTCTGCTGTTTTACCACTAAGACGTTTAATGGATAAACCGATTGCATCACCAATCGCAGTGGTTTTTCCAGCAATGCCAATTAGTGACTCCTGCAACATGGTGTTAACGGTTTTAGTATCAAATGTTAAAGGTGTTTGCAGATAAGCTTGCTGACCAAATAAAATGAGACCGATGCGATCGCCCTCACGTTGTTTAATAAAATTACCTGCAACCAGTTTTACAGCCTGCAAACGGTTAATAGTCTGGCCATTAATTTCAAAATCTTTTGCTGCCATGCTGCCAGATAAATCAACTGCCATCATTAAGTCTCTACCACTTACAGGTATATCTACACGCTCACCTAACCATTGGGGTCGGGCAGCTGCAGTTATCAGGCAAACCCAGGCAATAGTGGCGAGTATTGCCTGCCATTTATTTTTATTAATAAATGATGCGTTATGGGGAACAGAATTAAAGTCATCTAAAAAAGGAACGTGTAGAGACTGGTCCTGATTTTTATCACTTGCAGGCAATAAAACTCTTACTAAAAAAGGCAAAGGTAAGGCCAGAAATAACCAGGGCCAGATAAATTGTATGCTAGCTATGGTAATCACGTGTTGGCAGCCTTGTTATCTCGGGTTTCAGGTAGTGCCTCTATCCATGATTCGCAGGTGGCGAGTAATTTTTTATTATCAATATTGCTTTCTGGCATATATGGAGCATTTTCGAGTTGTGATGCTATTTCGGTTGTAAATATGTTTTGTGAACAAAGCTGATTTAATTGTTTAATCCATTGTTCTCCTGTAAGGCTGGCAATATTTTCACGGGGCAAATAACTTAACGCTATGCGACGTAATAAAGCTGAAATAGCTCGAATTAATTCTGCCGAGTTTCCATTTTTTTTATATTGCAAACGTATACTTCTAAATTCATTTAGGGCTATTTTTTTATAGGCAATTTTTCGATTTTGTTTTTTATACTTAATGAATTTATAGATCGCAAATGATATCAACATAATTAACAATGGCAAAAGCCACCAGCCGATGGCTAACGGCCACCAGTTTACGGGATCAGGTAAGTGAATGTCGCGAAGTGGCAATTCATTCATTATTTACTGGCTCCTGATTTATTAGCAGGTGACTTTTTAACAGGCGATTTCAAACCGAGCTGTTTTTGTAATGTAGGCAATATTTCATCGGCTGTAGAGATATTCAAATAATGCATGCCCATTTTTCTGCTGGTGTTTTTCAATTGAGATTGTTGATTTAAAAAGCGCTGTTGATATTGCTGTCTTTGTTTTTTGTTATGGGTATTTAAATTAAGCTCTTTCTCACCATTGCTTATTTTGTAATTGCCGGCTGGAGGTAATTGCTGTTCCAGTGGGTCGTAGGTTGATATTAATACTACATCTGAGTGTCGGCTTAACTGAGATAATTTAGACCAGCCCAGATCATCCATATTACGAAAGTCGCTGATTAAAAAAATAAGCGAGCCGGGTTTATTTACTCGTTGTAATCGACTCAGTGCATCGGCCGCACTTTTAGACTGTACTGATTCTTTATTTCTATTGTTCCATGCAGAGTGTTGTGCCAGCTGTTTAATAAAATGCAGACTGGCCGACTTGCCTCTGCTAGGGCGAAGTTCAATATGCTCGGTTTCAGAAAAAATTAATCCACCTAATCTGTCACCATGATGTGCCGTGCTCCAGGCTAAAAGAGCGGCTACTTTTGAAGCGAGTACAGATTTAAAATGTTGCTGTGTACCAAAAAACATAGGTTGACGATAATCTACCCATAATAACACCGGACGCTCTCGCTCTTCACGGAAAACCTTTGAGTGGGCTTTGCCTGTGCGAGCAGTGACACGCCAGTCCATAGCGCGAATATCATCGCCTGGCTGGTAGGGGCGTGATTCATCAAACTCCATACCTCGACCTTTAAAGGTCGATAAATACTGCCCATTAAACTGAGCTCGAATACTGGCTGAATTTAATGGCAGTTGTCGAGCATCCCGGTTTAATGCGATTAGAGTAGATTGTTTAATACGTACTACATCATCGGCATTGATTGCAGAGTTTTGAGGCGTGGCTTTATGCATTTTTGTTACGGGCATTATTATGGAACAGCAATAAGAGAAATTAACTCATTTATAAACTGATCTTTAGTTATACCTTCAGCCTCAGCTTCAAAACTTAAAATAATACGATGACGTAAAACATCATGTGCAACGGCCTGAATATCTTCAGGGCCTACAAAATCACGCCCAGCAAGCCAGGCGTGAGCTCGTGCGCATCGGTCAAGTGCCATGGATGCACGGGGAGAAGCGCCATACTCCAGCCAGTCGGTTAATTTTTCATCGTAACGCCCCGGATCTCGGGTAGCGAGAACCAGTTGCAATAAATAGTTTTCAAGTTCATCAGACATATAAATGTCTAACACTTCATTGCGCGCCTCGAATAAAGCCTCTTGAGACATGGTTTGCGCTGGCTCTGTGGGTTCTTTTAAACCCTGTCGTGCCTCAGTACGAGTCAGATGAAGTATTTCACGTTCTGTTTCTGCACTTGGGTAATCAACAAATACGTGCATTAAAAAGCGATCTAACTGGGCTTCAGGTAGAGGATAGGTACCTTCCTGCTCTAATGGGTTTTGAGTTGCCATCACCAGAAATAACTCGGGTAACGGGTAGGTTACCGAGCCCACAGTAATCTGTCGTTCGGCCATGGCTTCCAGCAAGGCTGATTGTACTTTTGCAGGCGCGCGGTTTATTTCATCAGCAAGAACCAGATTATGGAATAAAGGGCCTTTTTGAAATTGAAAAGAGGCATCCTGAGGGCGGTAAATTTCTGTACCGGTTAAATCTGCTGGCAGCAGATCTGGTGTGAACTGTACTCTATGAAACTCAGCTTCTACGCCTTCACTCAATACTTTTATAGCTCGTGTTTTAGCCAGACCTGGGGCGCCCTCTACTAACAGGTGCCCATTTGCTAAAAGCGCTATAATGAGTCTATCGACAAGTGTAGATTGCCCAAGAATTTGCTGGCCGATATAATCTCTGAGTTGTGATATTGCAGTGTGCTGCGACAAAGGTCTCTCCATTAGCTGGTTGTAATTTAATTTTGCGACAAATTTTATCATTTGTTGGTTAATAAAGACCATAATTAGAAACAAAAGTTTAAAGTAGATAACAGAAAAATGAGACAAATCAGTAGATTGATATTAAAAGCTATGGGCTGGCAATTAGATGAGCAGCAGCCATCTCATAATAGATATGTATTAATTGCTTACCCGCATACGAGCAACTGGGACTTTATACTGGGCATGCTGGCTAAGTGGGCAATGGATATGCCGCTTAACTGGGTTGCCAAGCACAGTATGTTCTGGGGGCCGCTTGGGCCACTATTTATTGCTATGGGTGGTGTGCCCATTAATAGAGAAAAGAGCTTTGGGTTTATTCAAAAAAATATAGAGCTCTTTCAAATAAGACAGGAATTTATTCTGGGTATTATGCCCGAAGGCACACGCTCAAAAACCGAGCGTTTAAAGACCGGCTTTTACCATATTGCAGATGGTGCAAATGTACCTATTGCACTGGCTTATCTTGATTATAAAAACAAAAAGCTAGGTGTGGGTAAGGTCTTGGAAACCACCGGTGATATAAATTCTGATTTTATAGAAATTAGAAAATTCTATGAAAATAAAACCGGGTATAACCCAGAAAATCAAACGGCCCTTGTGATTGATAAGAAGGTGATTGATAAAAAATTGATTGATAAAAAGTAAATATAAATGAAATTAATTAATTTTTTATTATTTAGCATGTGCCTTTTTAGCTCATTAAATTCTTCAGCAGAGCCAATAAGAGTTAAAGATAATGCCGATTTATTGGTGGAATTGTCTCAGCCAGCTAAACGCATTATTAGTCTGTCACCTCATATTACAGAATTACTGTATTCAGTGGGTGCGGGTGAGTCTATTTTAGCGGCGGTAGATTTTAGTGATTATCCAGAGCAAGCAAATGATTTACCTCGTATTGGATCAGGCTATCAACTGGATGTCGAGGCAATTATTAGCTTACAACCGGATTTAATTGTTGCCTGGCAGAGTGGAAATAATCAGGCGCAATTACAGCAGCTCAAAAAATTAGGATTTAATCTGTATTTGAGTGAGCCTAAATCACTTACCGATATAGCAGAGAATCTAACCGATTTGGGTGTATTGGTAGGTAATCAAGAATTAGCAAAAAAACAGGCTAAAAAGTACAGGTCTAAATTAGAGTCTTTGAAACAGAGGTATAAGGACAGTGAAAAAGTTCTGGTTTTCTACCAGGTATGGCAGAACCCTCTTTTCACTGTTAATAAACAACATATAATTTCCCAGATAATAGAAATGTGTGGAGGGGATAATATATTTAAAGAATTAAGTATTCTTTCGCCACAGGTTGATATTGAATCAGTGATTGTAAGAAATCCAGATGTGATAGTAGCTGGTATAGGTGAGTCACGTGATGACTGGTTGTCTAACTGGTCTGCATGGACGTCTATAAATGCAGTTAAAAATAATCAACTTTACGGTATCGAAGCTGATTTGATTGTGCGCCATACTTTAAGGATTTTGCAGGGTGCAGAGTTGATGTGTCAGGCTTTGCAAGATGCGCGTAATGCTAAGTATAATTTGTGATTAATTTAATCTAAAAGAAACAGGAAGGCTTTTTAGTGTCGGTTCGTTATGCATAATTAACGAATTATCTGGTAATTCAATTTTTGCTACAGAGTTAATTGCAGCCAGGTCCAGAATGTCATAACCAGAGCTTTTTAATATTTTTATATCACTTATTTTCCCATCGTGATTAATAGAAAATGAAACAATTAAATCACCCTGCCAATTACGGCGTATCGCCGATTTTGGATAATAGAAGTATTTGTTCAACTCTGCTTTAAGGAAGTTATCTAAAACATCCTGTTTTTCAGGTAAATCAATATCCCTGATTTTCGTTTTAACTAGTTTTTCAGTTTTTATTTCTGGGTTACTATCAATAACTAGTTTAGTTGTCACAGTAGTTTCGGTAAGAGTGGCTTGTGTCTGGTTGTTTTTTATTGCAATGATATTTTTATTTACTGGTTTTTTATCCAATGAATGAGTTTTTCTTATAGTTTGATGGGGGTGTGTTATTTCTACGGAAAACGAAGAACTTCCCTGTTCATTGTGTTTGTTTAAATCGAATACCCAGTCACTGTTTAAATTAAGCGCAACGACGTGTATCGTTGCGGATAAAAAAATAAATAAAAATAAACCAGGTTTCATTGTATTAGTTAAATATCGTAACGCAGATTAACAAATATATTTCTACCAAGGGTGTTGTATGTGCCGTTAAACGTATCTTTATTAATAACATATTCATTATCACCGATATTGTTTATTTCAGCAGATAAAGTGATGTGTTTGTTAATTGAGTAATCAAGGCCGGCATCTACAACGCCATAACCAGGTATGGATGAACTGTTATCAAGGTTTGTGTATCTCTTTCCCTGAGCAAGTAATGATGCATTAAATGTATACTTGCCAAAGTGGCGAGATGTTTGAAAATTAAATGTATCTCTTGCGCGAGCAACTAGTTGTTTTCCTTTATTTGTTCCTGATTCATTTGTGCCATCAGCATAACTGACAGACATCGTGGTCTTCCATTCGGCGATAGAAAAATCAGATATAAATTCACCACCTGTTATCTGGGCTTTATTTATATTGCTGGCGGTGAATGTGTCTGGATCTGAGGCGATCAGATTATCAATATCAGTTTGATAGATATTTAAAGACCACTTTACAGAAGAGTGATTGCCCTTTATTCCAACTTCAATGCTTTCAGATTCTTCAGGGTTTAATGTGTCAACACCATAAAAAGGGAAATACAAATCATTAAATGTCGGTGCCTTAAATGCGCTTCCGTATGAAAGTGTCAGCTTTAATGTACTATTAATTGAGTGGCCAAATGCAATGCTGCCTGTGTTGTGTTTGCCAAACTGCTCGTTATCATCCTTGCGTAAACTGATATTTACATCTAAATAATCGTATTGACTATCCCACGCAATAAATGCCGCGACATTATCTCGAGACTCCGGTGTGTTGGCGGGATATTCTGCTGTATCTACAGTGTCTTCTGCGTAATCAACTCCTAAAACTACAAGTTGATTTTCAGTGAATTGCAGATTGTTAATAAATGAAGCATCCGTGCGTTTGGTTTCAAATGCAAAGTTTTCAACTGATTCCCAGAAGTTTTCATCGTTATCAATTGAAGTGCCTATTATTAACTGGCCATCCCATATGCCATCTGAAGCGAATTTTAAGGTGTTGCTAAAAACCTGTTGTTCAAAATCAGAGTCACAGGCATCTGAGTTGATAAAAGTGGTATTGTTTAGGCAGTTGTCGTATTCGGTATTTCCTTGTGCATTCATAAAAGTTGAATCAAAAGAAATGCTCTTATTAAAGGTGTAGCCAAATGTGGCTGTTACAGAGTCACTTAAATAACCGTCGTCATCATTTTTTGAGTCATGTTTTATTGCGTCAATACCATCAGTGCTTGAATGACTGGCATTTAAGCTGAAATTTGCTTTACCTTCGCTACCAGCAAATAGAGCAGATATTTCTCGAGTGTTATTTGAGCCATAACCAATATTGGTAGAAATATTGGTTTCTTTACGGCCTTTTCGAGTAAAAATTTGTATAACACCACCGATTGCTTCAGAACCATAAAGGCTAGATCTGGGGCCACGGACTATTTCAATGCGTTCAATTTGTTCCAGTGGAAGATGATGAAATGCCGTGCTGCCAGCAGAGGCTGAAAATAACTTAATTCCATCAACCAGTGTTAATGTATGTCCCGAGTTGGTTCCTCGCAGAAAAACAGAACTTAATTTTCCATAAGGTCCATTATTTTTCATATCAAAACCGGCAATATTATTTAACAATGAAGGCAGGTCTTTTGCGCTAGATTTTTCTATATCATTTCGATTGATAATCGTAACAGACGACAGGCTATCGTTTACTGATTGAGAGTAACGATTTGCCGTTACAATAATTTCTTCAGAGTTTGTTTCAGCTGCATATATTGCGTGACTGAATATTGAAACTGAACTAAATAAAAGTGATTGAATTAATTTTTCATGCATGGAATGTCTCCGTAGCGCCGCCCGTGCTTGGCTTATATTGGAGGACAGGGAAAGATGGAATATGAATCGTTAGACATAAAACATCCGTCCAACTACCCGCCGTAGTTAACGTAATAAATCAGGCCGGTCTCCGGGCTTACGTCAGGTTTTAACGCCTTCCCATGAATTCATCACAGTGGCTTCAGGTTAGGAGCTAACCCAAGTGTCAAAACTTAAAAACGCTTACCGTTGCGGGGGCAGCACTGGCATTGAAAATATTATTCGCACCAGTTTCCCGTTTAATCCGTTGATATGATATATCGTTGGACACCTGATTAAGGACGGCAACAATACCGTTTTTAGTGGTGAAGTTCAATAATAAATAAATTTATTATTACTGGATTAGACGTCAGCAAGGCTTTATATTTTTTATGTGAGGCAAAGGTGGGGGAGGGGTGAAAATTTATTTTGTTATAAAAACAGGGTAACCATCTGATTCTATTCGGCTAATTGGGTGATCATAAAGTTTTTGCAGATTACTTTCATTAAGTAATTCTTTGCTAGTGCCTGTCATTGTTTCGCCATCACCCAGTAATAATATTAATTTGTCACAGTAACGGGCTGTGAGATTGAGATCGTGCAGTGTCATTATTGTTGTTTTGCCCTGTGTTCTGGTTTGTTGGCAGAGCTGATTTAATAGCTGAATCTGATATTTTAAATCCAGATGGCTGTTTGGTTCGTCTAGTAACATGATGTCGGGGTTTTGAGTAATCAATGTGGCAATGGCAACTCTCTGTCTTTCGCCACCAGACAACTGATTAATTGGTCGTTTACTCAGGTGAGATAGCTGTACCGTGCTTAAAGCCTGATGAGCGCATTGCCAGTCGCTCTGGCTTTCCCATTGCCAATGATTCAGATGAGGGTGACGTCCAGTGATAACCGTTTCAAGAACTGTTGCTGGAAAACTATCTTCGTGATGTTGGAGTAAAACACCTAATTGCTGAGCAATTTTTTTGCGAGATAATTCAAGAATATTATTTTCTCGAATTAGAATTTCACCGCTCACAGCAGGGCGTAAGCCAGCCAGTGTGTGGAGCAAGGTTGTTTTCCCTTTTCCATTGCGTCCGAGTATGCCCCAAACCTCGCCTGCTTCGCATGTCATATTCAAGTTGTGACAGACGGGTGTATTTCCGATATGAATATTTAAATTTGATGTACTTAGTAAACTCACGACAACTCCTGTTGTCGATAACCGCGGTTTAATAAATATAGAAATAGTGGTACACCAATGAATGCTGTGATAACACCTGTAGGTAATTGTTGTGGAGCAATGATGGTACGGGCAATTGTGTCGGAGAGGAGTAATAAACAGCCCCCGGCGAGCACCGATGCGGGAGCTAACCAGCGATGATCGCTGCTCATTAACAGGCGAATCATATGCGGCACAATTAATCCTACAAAACCGATGCTACCTGCTTTGGTAACCGCGGTTGCTGTTAGAGCTGAAGCGAGTAGAAACAGACTTAATCTTAGTGGTTTGATTGATATACCAAGTACACTTGCCTGCATTTCGCCATGAGAAAGTATGTTTAATGAGCGAGCTAACATTAGGCTAAACAATAAACCGGCAATTAAAATGACTGGCATTGATGGATCACTTAAGTGGTGTGCCTGAGCATAACTTAAATCTCCCATAAGCCAGAACAACATTCCTTTTAGTGACTGGTTGGGGCTCACAGATAAAATAAAATTAATGATTGCACCCCAGCCCGCTGCAACAACTACACCTGTAAGTAATAGCCGTGATGGATTCCAGCTGCCGCGACCATGGGCCAGGCCAAAAACCAGTAAGATAGAAATAAGAGCACCAATGAAAGCGCTTACGGATATCAGGCTACTGGCTAAACCCGCTGATATCGCCAGCATAGAGCCAACTGACGCGCCGCCTGAAACACCAAGGATATAAGGATCAGCAAGAGGGTTTCTAAGTAAAACCTGCATTAACATGCCCGCTAACGATAAAAGCCCGCCTGTTAGAAAAGCAATGTAAGCACGCGGCAGTCGTAATTCGAAGATGACGGTTTGTGTAATATCTGAACCGTCACCTTTTAATGCCTCAAATATTTCCATATAGGATAAAGGTAAGCTACCCACTGAAAGTGCAAATAAAAAGCTAGCTATGCTTAGAGCAATAAGCAGAACAAGTATAGTTAGAGGTTTAAGCATTTTTAAAAAACTAGGGTCTGTGGGTTTATTTAATGACAGAGTGATTATAAGCTTAATTAACTTAATTAACACGCAGGTTCCAGCCCATGGGCAATCGACTTTCTAAAATATATACCCGTACAGGTGATAGTGGTACGACTGGCATGGCTGATGGTAGCAGGGTAACTAAGGATAGTTTGCGAATGCATGCTATTGGCGATGTCGATGAACTTAATAGTATGATTGGCGTGGTTATACATAAATCCAGTCCAGGTGATATCAGGGAAAACATGATCACTATTCAACATGACTTATTCAACCTGGGTGGCCAGTTGGCAATGCCGGATTATGAAATGGTAAATCAGCAACGTATTGAATGGTTGGAAGTTACTTTAGATAAAATGAATGCACAACTTGAACCGCTTAAAGAGTTTATATTGCCTGGTGGTGCTGAAGAGTCCTGTTTTTGTCATATGGCGCGCACCATTTGTCGACGTGCCGAGCGTGCACTGGTTTCATTAAATTCAGAGACTGAAATTAATCAGAATTTACTGGCATATATTAATCGTTTATCAGACTGGTTATTTGTAGCGGGTAGAATGTTGAATAAATCTCAGGCTATTGATGAGATTTACTGGCAATCAGACCGAATTGTTAAACAGTCATCCGAGTCTGATTGATCTAACCTGATTAATTTAGTCAAACGGCAGGCTTTTTATGGGTAATGCTGAGAAGTCTGTTACTGCCGAAAGTTGTTCACAAATACTTAAGAATGATTTATACATTTTATCTATGTTAAATCCATTTTGATTACGACATATAAATTAATACATGGTTTTATAATTAAAGTTAGTTCATATTTATTTAGTAATAAAATATTAATCACCTTAAAAAATTGAATATTAAAATGCGTATTGGAATAGATCTGGGTGGCACTAAAATAGAAGGTATTGCACTGGACGATAAGGGGCGCGAACTTATTCGCCACAGAGTTGCTACGCCTGTGGGTGATTATCAGGCAACATTAAATGCAATAGTTAATTTAGTATTTCATATACAAAAATCTTTAGATGATATTGGCAGCATTGGAATAGGTACACCGGGCTCTTTATCTCCCAAAACCGGTTTATTGCGAAACTCAAATTCTGTTTGCATGAATGGTCAGCCTGTAAAACAGGATCTGGAAAAATTACTTAAGCGTGAAATTCGTATAACTAATGATGCAAATTGTTTTGCGTTATCAGAGGCCACTGACGGTGCAGCTAAAGGGGCGGGGCTTGTTTTTGGTGTGATTATTGGTACCGGTACAGGCGCCGGTATTGTTATCAATGGTAAAGTTTTGAATGGTGCAAATGCAATAGCCGGTGAATGGGGGCATAATCCATTACCATGGCCTGATAAAAGTGAGTTGCCGGGCCCCGAATGTTACTGCGGAAAGCAAGGCTGTATAGAAACCTTTTTATCGGGTCCGGGCTTATCTGTAGATTATTTGGCAAAGACAGGTGAGCAAAAGTCAGCCATTGAGATTGTGGGTATGGCAAATACTGATTCACAGGCTGCAGCTTGTCTACAGCGCTATGAGAACAGAATGGCTCGTGGCCTGGCGCATATTATCAATATATTGGATCCTGATGTTATTGTTCTTGGTGGGGGTATGTCTAATATCACCAGGTTATATGCCCATGTTCCTGAATTATGGGGAAAGTATGTGTTTTCTGATGTTGTGAATACACGTCTGGTAGCTCCAGAGTACGGAGACTCTAGCGGGGTTAGAGGCGCTGCCTGGTTATGGGATTAATCTGTCTGATAGAGATTTAGTATCAAGACATTATAATAAATTCACGGTAAAATAGCCTGATATAGACATATTGCAGAGATAAAAGAATGAACAATCCTTTCGCAGAACAGCTTCTTAAGGCGGGCGTTGTAAATAAGCAACAGGTGCAAAAAGCCCAGCAGGAAAAAAAGAAAAAGAAAAAGCAGCAGCATAATAATAAAAAAATAAAACCTGTTAATGAAGCCAAACTCAAAGCAGACAAAGCAGCTGAAGAAAAAGCCGCGCGGGATCGCGAGTTAAATAAGAGAAAACAGGACCAGGCAAAAGGTAAAGCGCTTTCAGCTGAAATTAATCAGCTTATTACGGAAAATAAACTTAACCGTGATGAAGGTTGTGATATTCCATATAATTTTCAGCATCAAAATAAAGTTAAGAATATTTATATTAATGCTGAAATGAAACAGCAGTTAGTTAACGGTAAATTAGGTATTGCTCGAATCGAAGGCATCTATGAACTTGTGCCTTTAGTAGTAGCGGAAAAAATTAAACAACGTAATGAAAAAAGAGTCGTTATTTTTGAAGAAGATGTCAAAGATGAAAATGACCCATATGCGGATTATGAGGTTCCGGACGATCTAGTCTGGTAATTATTTAAATTTTTTTCTTCCAGGCACCGAGATCGCTTTTTTATAAAAATGCGAACTCGTAACTTACCATATTATTGCCCGGATCTTTGATTTCCAGATTGATATTAACCGGCACATCCGGTTGCATTTGTGAAATTTGATCTTCGGGTATACCTAGATATTCCACAGCATTAAAACGTCGACCAGCAATGGTTTTTCCGCGCACATTTTCAAAACGTAATTCGATAATGGGGTATGTTTGAGCGAAATCAGCCTGATTGATGATGCTTGCTGAAACCATTAAAGCACCTTCGACATTAGGATGAGAAAAAATATTTTTACTACTAAGAACAATTTTTTTGCGATCTTTAGGTGGTGGCAATGTGCAGTTAATTTGCTGGCACATAGTATCTAATAAGGGGCGTAATTCAGCTATTTTTACCAGATTGTTTCTATTGTAGTATGCGTATTGTAAGAATAGTCCTGAGATGCTCGTTAAAATTAGCAGGGTTAATATTAGTGTTCCTAAAAAACCAAAGTGACTTTTTCCCTTTCTGGATTCTGCGCGTAACTCTGGCGGAATAACATCGGCTACTATGTTGGGGGAATCTTTTAAACTGGTTTCATCTTCCTGATCAAAATCAGCAGCTTCTACAGAAATATTTTCAGTTTGATAAGTGGTTGTGTTGTATGGGTTTTCTGCTGTAAATATGGCAAGGCAATGACCGCATCTAACTTGTCCATCAGCCTGTTCGAGTTCGCTTTCTTTAACGCGAAAAATAGTATTACAGTGTGGGCATTCAGTTTGCATATTGTTTAATCTGCTTAATGCGCTGTTTATTGTTAACGTTTACTTCTTCTTACCGGTTACTCTAATCCAGTCATCTTTAACAGTAATAGGATCAAGGTTAAACCAGGGTGAATAAGCTTGAATTATTTTTTCTGACTGGGTTTCCAGTATGCCGGATAAAACTATATCTCCGCCGCTTTTACAATAACCGGCTAACTGCTGTGCAAGTTCGGTTAGTGGGCCAGCTAGAATATTGGCTAATACAATATCATAATTTTCATGAGATTTATGCGCTGGCATGTCGGCTGGTAAAAATAAATCCAGTTTTTTATCAACATGATTTTCTATCGCATTATCTTTGCTTGCAAGAATAGCCTGTGGATCAATGTCTGTGCCATCACAGTGTTTAGCGCCTAACATAAGTGCAGCGATTGCCAGTACGCCAGAACCACAGCCAAAATCTATCACTTGTTTATCTTTAATGCCATTATTCTGATCGTCAACAGAATCTAACCATTCCAGGCATAAAGCGGTAGTAGGGTGAGTGCCTGTACCAAATGCCAAACCTGGATCGAGCATTAAATTAACAGCACCGGGTTCAGGTGGAGGTAAGTGCTTTGGGCAAACCCATAAGCGTTTACCAAACTGCATGGGTTTGTAATCATCCATCCATGCACGCACCCAGTCTTTGTCTTCAAGCGCTTCTAATTTGAGAGTAGTTTGTTCACCCAGCTGAGATTGTATTGCAGATTTTAAAGATTCAGTATTTATATCAGCTTCAAATAAACCCGTAAGGATTATTTCGTCCCATAAAGGCGTTTCACCAGGTAGAGGCTCTAAAACAGGGTTATCTTGCGCATCTCGAAATGTAACTGACAGAGCGCCAGCATCGAGTAAAGCCTGTTCTGCTTTATCGTTGTTGGCTTTATCGGTTTGAAGTGTTAGTTGTATCCAGGGCATATTTTCGTCACAGAGACACGGAGCCGACAGAGAAAAGATATTTTAATTAAAAAACTCTGTGTTCTCTGTGTCTCTGTGGCAATGCTGTTTAAGACATCCCAAGTTTCTTTTCAAGATAGTGGATATTTGCACCACCGGCCTGAAAATTAGCATCTTGCATAATGCTCATCTGTAACTTGGTGCTGGTATTGATACCATCAATAACCATTTCAGATAATGCGCCTTTCATACGCGCAATAGCTACTGCACGTGTATCACCATGGCAAATTAATTTACCAATCATAGAGTCATAATGTGGTGGCACTCTGTAACCTGCATAAATGTGAGATTCAACTCGTACACCAGGGCCACCCGGGGGATGGTAACGGGTGATTAAACCAGGTGATGGAATAAATGTTTTATGGTGCTCTGCATTAATTCGACACTCAATGGCATGGCCGTTGATTTTAATGTCTTCCTGCTTCAAGCGTAATGGCTCACCCGCGGCGATAAATAATTGCTCTTTTACAATATCAACGCCGGTAATCATTTCGGTAACTGGATGCTCAACCTGAACGCGGGTATTCATTTCAATGAAATAAAATTCACCGTCTTCAAATAAAAATTCAAATGTACCCGCACCGCGATAGTTTATTTCGTTACATGCATTTACACATACGCTACCGATTTTATTTCTTAGTTCTTCAGTGATGCCAGGAGCGGGTGCTTCTTCAACTACCTTTTGATTACGACGTTGCATTGAGCAGTCACGTTCACCTAAATGAATCGCATTACCCTGACCGTCAGAGAGTACCTGAATTTCCACGTGGCGTGGATGCTCCAGATATTTTTCCATATAAACTTCGTCGTTACCAAATGCAGCGCCAGCTTCAGCTTTGGTTAAAGCGATAGAGCTGATTAAAGCACTTTCGGTGTGCACAACACGCATGCCGCGGCCGCCGCCACCACCAGATGCTTTTATAATAATTGGATAACCAATTTGTTTGGCGATACGCATATTATCTTCAGTGTTTTTTTCATCAATAGCACCGTCAGAACCAGGCACACATGGAACACCTGCTTTTTGCATAGCGGCAATGGCCTGTACCTTATCACCCATAATTCGAATGGATTCGGCTTTAGGGCCAATGAAAATAAAACCACTGTCTTCTACGCGCTCGGCAAAGTCGGCGTTTTCAGATAAAAATCCATAACCCGGATGTATGGCCATGGCATCGGTTACTTCAGCCGCGCTTATAATAGCCGGGATATTTAAGTAACTTTGATCGGAAGGTGCGGGGCCGATGCAAACAGACTCATCAGCAAGGCGCACATGTTTTAAGTCACGATCTGCCTCAGAGTGAATGGCAACAGTTTTTATGTCCATCTCACGACAGGCTCGTAAAATACGCAGGGCTATTTCGCCACGGTTAGCTATAACTACTTTTTCTATCATGATAATGGACTATTCAATAATAAAGAGGGGTTGACCAAATTCAACAGGCTGACCATTTTCAACAAGAACGGCTTTAATAGTGCCAGACTTATCAGCTTCAATTTGATTAAGTATTTTCATTGCTTCAATGATGCAAAGCGTGTCACCTTCAGAGACGCTCTGGCCTATATCTGTAAACACAGCTGCGCCTGGTGATGCCGAGCGATAAAATGTGCCAACCATAGGCGAAGTAAGCTGATGGCCTGTTATTTCAGGTTCTGCAGGTGTTGTTTCGGCTGCTGGAGCTGGTGCAGCAGCAACAGGTGCCGCCGCAACGGGCGCAGCGACAGGAGCTGCAGCAATAACATTTTGTTGGCGAGAAATGCGGACAGATTCTTCGCCTTCTTTTATTTCGATTTCTGCAACACCAGATTCATCCAGCAGCTCAATCAGTTTTTTAATTTTGCGTATATCCATTTTGGTGATACACCTTTTATTGGTTTGAGTTTATTTGTTCGTGGGCCGCTAACAGGGCAAGTTGATAGCCCTGTGCGCCTAAACCTGAAATTACGCCTAACGCAATATCAGAAAAATAAGATTGTTTACGAAATTCTTCACGTGCATGCACGTTTGAGAGATGCAATTCAATGAAGGGAATTTTTACGCCGCTTAATGCGTCACGTAATGCCACACTGGTGTGAGTGAAAGCAGCGGGGTTAATAATGATGAATTCTGTGCCGTCTGATTGAGCAGCATGAATCTGATCAATTAACTGATGTTCCTGATTGCTTTGTAAGTGTGTTATTGCGTGGCCTAATGATTTTGCCTGCAATGTTAGCTCTTTAATGATTTCATCTAATGTTTTATTACCGTAATGTTCCGGCTCGCGGGTACCAAGCAGGTTTAAATTAGGGCCATTTAAGACAAGTATTTGTGCCATAAAGCAGATTTTTTAAAGTTGCAGCGTTTATTAAGGGTGAATTGTGCAACGAATTATTGACGATGTCTACAAAATTTAACCCATTCCCTGCAAAATCAATGACGATCGATGCATTTTTTGCCTACAAATATGATCTGTTTCACACTCCATCTTAGTTAAAAGAAAGCACAATCTATAGCATGGGTTATCGAAATCATATCTATTAAACTTACTTCTGTGGGGTCATTACCATAGCTGTCGTTCAATATAGTTCAGAAAATGATCAGTAAAAACCAGGTTTTCTATTCAGTACCTATAATATTTATTAAATTCACCACTAATAATGGCAAAAGGTAAGTATTAATGCTAAAAAGTACATAACCACAATTAAATAATGGTTGAATATAGTCAGGGATGATCTTAATTACTCTTACATAACTCCCGAATTGATTTTTTATGTCATCAGATAAAAGCCAGGTTAGATGTAACCACTTGGAAGAACAGCTCAGAATTCTAAGTAACGCTAATCGCGATCTCAATACTGAATTATCCCTTAAAACTATATGTGACACTCTGGTTCAGTACGGACTGAAGCTGGTTGAAGCCGGTGCAGGTACTGTGGGTTTATTTGAAGATAACAAAATGGTGTTCAAGGAATATTTCAATGGTAAAAGTAAGATTGAAATTGATTTTTCCTTCGAATTTGGCTTTGGTGTACCAGGGTGGGTGGCAAATCACCTTGAACCATACATTACTCATGACCCAGCACATGATTTACAGGTAGTGCCTGAAATACAGCAAGCGCTTGGTTTTACCAGTTTAGTTAATGTACCCATTATTGATCATAAAAATAATCTGATTGGTTGCCTGGAGCTGCATAATAAAACACATGGTAAAGAGTTCACGCAACAGGATGTAGAAATGCTGCAGGGATTAGCCGCCGGTGCCGCTATTGCTATGCGCAATACTATAATGCTAGAGCAGCAACATATCATACAAGCTGAATTAAACACTACTAAGGAGCGTTTTCAGAATTTGGTAGAAACGACAAGTGACTGGCTATGGGAGGTTGATCGAACTGGTGCTTATACTTACATCAGCCCAAAATTAGAAACATTGCTGGGTTACAAACCATCAGAAATTATCGGTCGTACACCATTTGATCTGATGCCGCCTTGTGAGGCTGAAAGGGTTAAGCAGATATTCTTTAGCCAAATTGCAAAAGATGAATTACCTATTAATCGTTTAATAAACTCTAACCTGCATAAAAACGGAAATGAGGTGATATTAGAAACTAGTGGTGTTCCTATTTATGATGAGTTAGGCGTTTTGAAAGGTTATCGTGGAATTGATCGTGATATAACAGCCAGTTTTAAACAGGACCAGAAAGATAAAATGGCCTCCATGGTACAGGACAGCACGTCACAAAGTGTGATGGTTGTTGATAGTCATTTAAAAATTATTTCTATTAACCCTGCTTTTACCAAGACCACCGGTTATACATTTGAAGAAATCAAAGGGAAAAAACCCAATGTGCTCAGTTCAGGTAAACAAGATAAGTCGTTTTATCAACAGATGTGGAAAAGCATTAATGATATAGGATATTGGCAGGGAGAAATTTGGAATCGTCGTAAAAATGGTGAGATTTATCCGGAGTGGTTAAATATAAACTCGGTAAAAAATCATGCTGGTAACATAATTTATTATTCATCAATTTTTTCGGATATCAGTACGCAGGAACATATACGTAAACGTTTGCACACGCTTGCGTATTATGATGATTTAACTGGCCTTCCAAATCGAGAACTATTTCATGATCGCTTGGATTATGCACTTACACAGGCGCGCCGTCATAAAAGCAGATTGGGCCTTATGTTTCTTGATGTGGATAGGTTTAAAAATATTAATGATAGTTTAGGTCATAAAACTGGAGATTCGTTACTTATAGCTGTAGCTAATAAACTACAGCAGTGCATTCGAGACTCAGATATTGTTTGTCGAATTGGTGGAGATGAATTTACCATTATACTTAATGATATCTCTCAGCCAGAAGCTACAGCTAGAGTAGCTAAAAAAATAATAGATGAATTTTCAAAAACTATTAAGTTATCAGATGATCTTGAGTTGTACGCTACTACTAGTATTGGTATCTGCATTTATCCTGAAGACGGATCAAGTAGCGACTCTTTAATTATGAATGCAGATACTGCAATGTATCGTGCAAAAGAGTCAGGACGCAATAATTTTCAGTTTTATACTAGTGAGATGAGTCAATGTTATGCAGAACGTTTATCAATAGAGAATGATTTACGTAGAGCGATTAATCAGGATGAACTGAATATTGCCTATCAGCCACAGATTAATCTGATAAGCGGAGAAATTATAGGTTTTGAAGCTCTGGTGCGTTGGCATCATGCTGAACATGGCTGGGTTTCTCCAGAAAAATTTATACCCATAGCTGAAGATACAGGTCTTATTTATCAGATTGGAGAATGGGTTTTGAAACAGGCTTGTCAGAAGATTAAAGACTGGCGTGAACGCTTTAATCCGAATTTAAAAATGGCTGTTAACTTTTCAGGACATCAGTTATGTAAATTAAATGTTGTTAATGGCATCCTGAGAGTTCTTGATGAATTTGATCTTCCCCATGAAGCTATTGTACTTGAGTTGACTGAAAGCTCATTAATGGCCAATGTAGAAGCGGTTATTAAAACCATGGATGAATTAAGTAAAACAGGCATCCAGCTAGCTATAGATGATTTTGGTACAGGTTACTCTTCATTGAGTTATATCAAGCGATTCTCTATTGATAAATTAAAAATCGATAAATCATTCGTTCAAGATATTTCAACGGATAAAAATGATGCTGAAATTGTCACCGCAATTATAGCAATGGCTAATAACCTTGGGATTGAAGTAATAGCTGAGGGCGTTGAAAATAAAGAAGAAATTTTTTTCTTACATAAACATGGTTGTTATGAGATTCAGGGTTACTATTTCAGTAAGCCAAAGTTTTCAGATGAAATAGACAGTCTGTTAGAAAAAAATGAAAAATTTAATATTGGTATTTAGATTCGTTATTAATGTGCCAGAACAATCATTTGATTAAATTAATTATATTTAACAGTTTAAATTTTATTTGCCTAGCAAAGGCTGAATAATTTGTTCAACTTGCTGTTTAGTTAATTCGCCTGCCTTGGTTGATTTTATTTTTCCGTCACGGCCTACAAAAACTGAGAAAGGCAATGCGCCTATACGGTTACCATATAAACGTGATAATTCTATACCGGCATATTCAGAAGCGAATACGCTGTAGTTAACCCCTAGTGTGTCTACAAAATCCTGTACAGATTCTTTATCGTCCAGTGCAATGCCGATGACTTCAAAGCCCTGCGACTGATATTGTTCATGTAATTCTATAAAAGCCGGCATTTCTTTTTTGCAGGGTGGGCACCATGTGGCCCAGAAATTAACCAGTAAAACTTTTCCATTCCATTCATCTATATTGCGTAAT
>Ga0316205_10001738_pt1 | contig 25644 bp, 25 predicted proteins | sample 3monthpyrite_MG_FD_204941 | JGI IMG/M metagenome (GOLD analysis project Ga0316205, IMG submission 204941) | Microbial mat bacterial communities from mineral coupon in-situ incubated in ocean water Damariscotta River, Maine, United States -... | ecosystem: Environmental > Aquatic > Marine >... | reverse complement strand
CGGGTTGACGGTGTTTATCACTCAACTAAAAACAGATACTGATTCATCGCCTCAACAGCAGACAACGTGGCAAGTTTATACGCCTGAAACACTCCAGCAGTACCGCAGCCAGCGTACACCTGTACTGGTTAACTTTACCGCTGCGTGGTGTATTACCTGTCTGGTGAATGAAAAGCTGGTTCTGGGTACTGCTGATATTCAGGCGGAACTTAAACAACAAGGCGTGGTATATATGAAAGGTGACTGGACTAATCGCAATCCGGAAATCACCCGCGTACTCGAGCAACATGGGCGAAGTGGTGTGCCGCTGTATTTGCTGTTTCCGGCAGACCCGCAGGCTCAGGCCATGGTGCTACCGAATATTTTAACCCGGTCAATTGTTGAGGAATACCTGGCCAGGTTGTCAACCAACTGAGGCATAACTGAGGAAAAGAGCTATGAAACATTACACGCGTAAACAGAGTTTATTATTTATAAGTATGCTTGGCAGCTTGTTTTTCTCTGCCTCACTACTGGCCACTGTCAACATCGGGCAGCCAGCACCCGTGTTTGAAGGGGTTGATAGCAATGGTCAACGACACTCATTGAGTGATTTCATAGGCAAAACCGTGGTACTGGAATGGACCAATCATGATTGTCCCTATGTCGTCAAATACTACAGTTCCAATGCGATGCAGTCCTTGCAGAAACAAGCTACCGGTGATGGTGTGATCTGGTTATCGATAATTTCATCTGCACCTGGTAAGCAGGGACATGTGTCGGCGCAAGATGCGAATAACTTAACCGAGAGCCGTAATGCGTCACCCACTGCAGTGATACTGGATGAGCAAGGTGAAATCGGCAAACTGTACGGTGCTAAAACCACCCCGCATATGTACATTATCAATTCGAAAGGTGAACTGGTTTACATGGGCGGCATTGATAGTATTGCCAGTACAAGAACGGGCGACATTGAAAAGGCAAAGCCCTATGTCAAAACGGCCTTGCAACAACTCGCTGATGGTAAGGCAATATCCGATCAGGTTACTCGACCTTATGGTTGCTCGGTGAAGTATTAATTTATTGGTCATGCCAGAAAAGACGGGAATCTACATTCTGTCATTCTTTATGATTAACACTATCAAGTGTTATATAGGTCATCATTATCAATGCTCAGCGCAGGGCTACGATGGCATCGATGTGACTATGCATGGCTTACAAATAATTTGTCCTGTCCAATTGCCGATAACTGATCGCTTCGCTTAAATGTGCCGTATCAATTTCTTTACTGAAATTTAAATCTGCAATGGTACGGGACAGTTTAAGTATCTTGTGATAAGCGCGCATACTGAGGCCAAGACGAGTCATGGCTGTTTCAAGTAAGCTTTGATCGGGATCTGTCAGCCAACAGTATTTCTCAATAGCAGTTTTATCCAGCCGGGTATTGGTGCAGCCTTGACGAGATAGTTGAACTCGTCGGGCCTTCTCAACCCGCTTGCGAATTTGCTCACTGTTTTCGGTAGTACTATTCACAGGTTTGCGAAGTTCTTTCACTGCCAATGCCGGTACTTCAATGTGCATATCGATCCGATCCATTAGGGGTCCGGATATTTTTTGACGATAGCGTAAGACTTTGTCAGCGCTACAACGGCATTTACCGCGACTATCACCCAGGTAGCCACAAGGACATGGGTTCATTGCGGCTAGTAATTGAAAATTGGCAGGGAACTCCGCTTGTCTGGCTGCGCGGGAGATAATGATCCGTCCGGACTCCATTGGTTCGCGCAACACTTCCAATACTTTCCGGTCAAACTCCGGCAGTTCGTCCAGAAACAGTACACCATTATGCGCGAGTGAAATTTCCCCGGGTCTGGGGTAAGAGCCACCACCGACTAGTGCCACACCGGATGCGGTGTGGTGTGGGGCACGAAACGGTCGCTGTTTCCATTGATAAGGTGAGAGACCCTGATCACTAATGGACGCAATCGCAGCCGTCTGTTGCGCTTCTGCTTCAGTCATTTCAGGTAAAATACTTGGCAGGCGACTGGAGAGCATGGTTTTACCCGTCCCCGGCGGGCCAAGTAGTAGCAGGCTGTGTCCACCAGCAGCAGCGATTTCCAGTGCACGCTTTACATGGGGTTGCCCCGTCACGTCTGCCATGTCCGTTGTGTTGTTAGGTGCCATGACCGGAGGTGTAGTTGTATGGCGCATTATGGGTCGTACATCGGACAGGTGGGCGCATACATCCAATAGGTGATTGGCTGCAAAAACTGACGTGTCACTCACCAATGCTGCTTCATCGGCATTCACAGCAGGGCAGATTAAACTTCGTCCAGCCTCCCGGCAAGCCAGACTCATTGGCAGCAAGCCACGCACACTCCGAAGCTCACCACTGAGTGCCAGCTCACCTACAAATTCATAATTCTCTAGAGATTCCGGATCAATTTGTCCGGTTGCAGCCAGAATACCCAGTGCAATAGCCAGATCAAAGCGACCGCCTTCTTTGGGTAAATCCGCAGGTGCCAGGTTAATGGTCACGCGCTGGTAGGGAAAGTCGAATTGACTGTTGATCAGTGCAGCACGAACACGATCTTTGCTTTCCTTGACGGCCGTTTCAGGCAGGCCGACAATAGAAAGTGCGGGTAATCCATGGGTAATATGAACTTCGACGGTAACGATAGTCGCCTTAACGCCTTCCTGGGCACGGCTGTAGACATGAGCAAGACTTGCAGGCATCCATTCCTCCTTACGTTTCCTGATACTAAACGGTTAAATCACTTAAGAGAGATTTTTCTCCAGTTCAATAAGTTGTTTTTCCAGTGCCTCTAGTTTTATGCGGGTGCGCTCCAGCACTTTTTGTTGAATTTCAAATTCTTCCCGGCTGACCAGGTTCAGATTTTCAGTTATCCCGGTGAGCGCCGTACGAATATTCTTTTCCAGGTCATCCTTTAAGGTTGTGATGCCAGGAGGTAGTGCCGCTGCCAGGCGGCGAGATAGTTCATCAAGTATTTTTGGATCCATAGTCATCAAGCTTGCTAATAATAAAGCCTCATTCTATTTGAAACATCAGATGAATACACGAAGCATTTAGGTGCGCTATTTTAGTGCACCATAATAATGCAATGCATTAATATGGTGCATCGTTATGGGTTTATTTCTGCTGGAAATAACTAAGCTTATGTATTCATTAATGAATATTTTGCTGGCATGGCTCCTGCAAAAGGCAGAGTGTTATTGGATTTTAATTACAACCTAGCTGAATATCGCTGCTTGACCTTGGGAAGCAATTTTCACTGGTAAGGGATGCCAAGCTGTTATCCGGCCGGGTCGTGTATTAATAAATTAAAAAAATCAGGCAACTCGATTTGTCGTGATTCAGGAGATAAGCAATGAAGTTAGTTACCGCAATTATCAAACCGTTCAAACTTGATGATGTGCGCGAAGCTCTTTCGGAAATCGGGGTACAAGGTATTACCGTAACGGAAGTAAAGGGGTTCGGTCGTCAAAAAGGTCATACGGAACTTTATCGGGGAGCAGAATACGTAGTTGATTTTCTACCCAAGGTAAAGATCGAGGCAGCAGTGTCAGCCGATCTGTTGGATCAGGTGCTGGATGCAATTACAAAATCAGCTCATACCGGCAAGATTGGTGATGGAAAGATCTTTGTCTACGATCTTCAACAAGCCATTCGAATTCGCACCGGCGAATCCGGACCAGAAGCACTTTAACGTTGGAGGTTAACAACGATGGAAAATAATATTTTTGAATTACAATATGCCATGGACACGTTCTATTTCCTAGTCTGTGGTGCATTGGTTATGTGGATGGCTGCTGGATTTTCTATGCTTGAAGCGGGTCTGGTGCGTTCCAAGAACACAGCAGAAATTTTAACCAAGAACGTCGCACTGTTTGCGATCGCTTGTACCATGTATATGATTGTCGGTTATGAAATCATGTATGATGGTGGTTACTTCCTGTCTGGCATTACTACAGTTGCCGGTATGGATGATGCAGCCGTTGCAGGTGTGCTGAAAGATTCTGCTGAAGCAGGATTTGGTGGCGACTCAGTTTACTCGGGCGCTTCTGATTTCTTCTTCCAGGTAGTTTTTGTTGCAACCGCGATGTCGATTGTATCTGGTGCCGTTGCTGAGCGTATGAAGCTCTGGGCATTCCTGGTATTCGCAGTCGTCATGACTGGTTTTATTTATCCGATGGAAGGTAGCTGGACATGGAATGGTGATTCAGTTTTCGGTTTATTTGAACTGAGTTACAGCGACTATGCAGGTTCTGGTATCGTTCATATGGCTGGTGCTGCTGCAGCTCTCGCAGGCGTCTTATTACTGGGCCCTCGTCTTGGAAAATATACCAAAGACGGCAAAGTGAATGCGATTGTTGGTGCGAATATGCCTCTGGCTACCCTGGGTACCTTTATCCTGTGGATGGGGTGGTTTGGTTTCAATGGTGGTTCAACTCTGAAACTGGGTGGAATAGCCGTCGCAAACGAAGTGGCTAACGTGTTCCTGAATACTAATGCCGCTGCCGCTGGTGGTTTGATTGCTGCATTAGTTATCGCACGTATCATATTTGGTAAGGCAGATCTGACCATGGCACTTAACGGCGCACTGGCCGGACTGGTAGCGATCACAGCTGAACCTGCTGATCCTACACCATTAGCTGCAACTATTATCGGTGCAGTGGGTGGCGCGATTGTTGTCTTCTCTATCATCTTCCTGGATAAGATCAAGATTGATGATCCAGTTGGTGCAATATCCGTGCATGGTGTAGTTGGCTTCTTCGGAGTCATGGTTGTTCCAGTGACCGATGCTGATGCCACTTACGGCGGACAGCTTGTCGGTGCCGCAACGATCTTCGGCTGGGTATTCATTACCAGTTTGATAACCTGGTTTGTGATCAAGATGATCATGGGTATCCGGGTCAGCGAAGAGGAAGAGTACGAAGGTGTGGACATCGGAGAATGTGGCCTGGAAGCCTATCCGGAGTTCGTCTCCAGCAAATAGCAGCCGAGTTTTTCGGAACTGCAATAAAGGGCGCCCATCGGGCGCCCTTTTTTTAAATGATGAATTTAGAGTTTAACTTTCCAGTGAAACATTCTTATGGCTGCCATCACAAAAAGGCGGTGTCGCGGTTTGCTTGCAAGTGCAAAAATAATAGGTGTCTTTTTTATCGATAATGACTTCTCTGGGAGATAAATCAGTCATTTTATGTGAGCCATCGCAAAATGGCTGGCTCTTGGAGCGTCCGCATGCACACCACCAGTAAGTCCCGGGCTCCAGTTCTACAACGCACGGCTTATTGTCTGCAACAGTTGGTTCAGTCATGTTTTTTCCTTTAAGTCAGTAGATAAGGTTAATGTGATGCTTCTGTCTTTGTTATCATGGCAATCATGGGACTGAAGGTCAATCATTTGCAAATATTGAAGTTACAACCGTGGAGCTTCACATTGGAAGCCGGTGAAGCGATCTATTTATCAGGCCCTTCGGGTAGTGGAAAAACCCGCTTGCTACGAGCCATTGCCGATCTCGATCCTCATCAGGGTGAAATCTTTCTTAATGGACAGAGCCAGACTGCGATGCCAGCGAATGAGTGGCGTAAGCGGGTGGCCTTTCTCCCGGCGGAAAGTCAGTGGTGGGATGATCAAGTCGGAGGTCATTTCAGAGACTATGACGCCGATTTGTTAACCCAGTTGGGCTTTAAGCCAGAGGCCATGCGATGGGAGGTGGCACGCTTATCTAGCGGAGAGAAGCAACGGCTGGCTTTATTAAGGGCACTCGAAGAATCGCCGGAAATTTTACTGCTTGATGAACCCACTGCCAATCTTGATCCTCAATGTACCCGGGTGATTGAAACCTGCATCCAGAACTTGAGAGACGACAGCAAGATTGCTGCGATATGGGTGACTCATAACAGCGATCAAGTTAAGCGGGTGTCATCACGCGGATGGGTCATAGATGATGATAAACTTAGAGAGCATTGCTGATGAACCTGATAACTTTAAGCGTTTATGATTTAGCGCTGGCAGCCAGTTTAGTCATTATACTGGCGCTGCTGTCGATTCGTTTGAAGTTGGGTATAGCTGGGCAGCTACTAGTCGCTGCATCCAGGACGATTGCGCAACTTCTGCTGATTGGTTTAATCCTTAAGAGCATATTCAGTTATGTGCATTTAGGTTGGATATCACTATTAGCCATTGTGATGTTATTGTTGGCCGGTCGAGAGGTGATGGCCAGACAGAAATACCGTTTGCGTGGATGGTGGGGATTTGGTCTGGGTACTCTATCCATGTTTATATCTTCGTTTTCGATAACCCTGATCGCGCTCAATGTCATTATCAATGTTGATCCCTGGTATGCACCGCAATATGCTATTCCTTTACTAGGCATGATGCTGGGCAACACCATGAACGGTATTTCGTTAGGACAGGATCGTTTGAATCAATCAGCCTGGCAACAGCGAGCCATTATAGAAGCACGCCTGATGTTGGGCTGGACCTGGAGTCGTGCCATAGCCGATATCAGGCAAGACAGTATCAGGACTGGCCTCATGCCGATCATCAACGCCATGGCTGCAGCAGGTATCGTCAGCTTACCCGGCATGATGACTGGGCAAATATTGGCAGGAACGGCTCCGATGGAAGCCGTCAAATATCAGATTCTTATCATGTTTCTGATTACGGCGGGGACCGGCTTCGGTACATTTTTTTCGGTGTGGTTCGGTTCCAGGCGTTTGTTTGATGAGCGACAACGATTGCGCCTGGAACGATTGGTCGTAAATTAACAGTCTATTTGTTTGATTCGATGGAATTCAAACGTCAACCCAAAATTGAATGCGTGCTTGCGCGGCTTGAGCACTGTTACTGACGAACATGATTATGAGAGAAGAATTAGCGCAGTTGAATCACGTAGATGCCAATGCATCATAAACAGAATAAAGCTGCCCGCTATTTTCAGAATCCTGGGTATCAAAATACAACTCTTGCATACTAAAGTCTGCAGGTACGTTGAGTTGCTTACCTTCCAGCAGTGTATCGTAGGACTCTCCACCCAATAATCGATGAACTTGAGTCAGATAAAGTCGATCCAGCACAGACGCTTTAATTAAGGTTTCAAAAACACCGGGTCCCGCTACTGAATAGACGCTACGAAATCCCTCATCGGACAATGCCTGGATCAAGCGTTCGCCTTCGACATCATATTGGCCGGTAAAAAGCATTTTCGCGCCCTTGTCTTGTAGTCGACGGACTTTTTCTGCAGAAGCGCGTTCACCTGTCGCAACATAAATCTGGCGATCCTGTTCATTAGTGATTTTTTCCAGTGGGATATCAAGTGAGGCGCTGAGGATAACGACGGCAGGTTTGGGTTGTAAATTTTGCTCACGACGCCATTCATGCAAATCTGTAAACTCAGTTTTTTCACTCACTGGCAATGAATCCTGTGCGGTGTTTACAGCCAGCTCACGAATATATCGAGCACTAACGAGCAGCACATCTGCTTGAGCCGCCAATTCCTGATAAAGACGCCAGTCAGAGTCATTGGCAATCGAAGCAGGTACTTTATGCTCACCTGAATCGGGTTGCATTATCGCTATCCTGCCATCAAGGCTGACGACATAGTTAGCATAGACATAGGGGCGCTGTGCTTCGCGTCGATGCAGATGGTGTTTTAAGTACAGGCCATGGAGCTTGCAGCTTTGTTCGTAAGTTGGATAGAGTTTTGTAAGTGTATGGTCAGTCAAGTTCTTGTGCTCGAAGCTGTATTGTAGTTATTCCATTGGCCTGATTAATCGATTGCAAAATCGACAGAGTTTTTTAGTTGTTGTTTGTCCATTTTTCTATCTATATATCGCTATTAATTATTGGCGGTTAAATAATGATTGTCTTGTAAATTAGTTTAGTGAATTTAAGGATTAAATGTCACTATTCATGAATCAAATTCAGTCATGGCCTTGAACCAGCTATCCAGATGGTTATTCAGTAAATAGTTCTCTAAAACGACCTGTTTTAGCTGGTTTCCCAGTTCGTAACTACTATCTATATCACTAATATGTTCATTAATTGCCTTAACCCAGGCCCGTGTGTGATTTTTAACCCTTGTTACAGGTAAGTGTTGATAGGGTTCGATGTCCGAACATATGACTGGGATACCAAGGATACCATATTCCAGTAGTTTCAAGTTGCTACGAGCTTCATTGAATTTGTTGTGGGCAAGTGGTGCGACTGCCAGATCAAGTCCAAGACTGGCCAGTTTTTCCGGAAATAGCTGGAAAGGAACCCCGGGATGATATTCAACTTTATCTTTTAGTTCAGAGGGACAATCCCCAAAGAAAACCCATTCAACACTGTCCATTGTGTCCATAACAACCGGAATTATGATATCAAAGTCACAAGCATGTTGGCCTGCTCCCGCCCAGCCGATTCGGGTTTTGTTGCTAATTCCTCGTTGAATGTTCAAATTTATCCAGGACTCACTATTCAGTCCATTTGGGATAATTTTAATATCTTCAATATAGTCAGAGTATGCCTCGGCAAGTGGCTCAGTTGAAACGATTAGTCGATCGCAATAAGACAAAGCAGTTCTTATGCGCTTTTTAATGTCCTTATATCCATTTTCATGCAAAAGATGGTGTGGTGGCGGTTCATGCATTAGATCATCTATGCCCAGAATCTGTTTGATAGAAAAGAAACGTTTATTTCTTTTTAGCATTTCTATGTTGAAATTATGGAAGCCGTTATGGATGAAATAAACATCAGGATCGATTCGAGCGACATCAACTTCATAGGGAATCAGGTATTCGCCATTCTTGCCAGGTACATCATGATTAGGCATGAAGGAAGCCTGTATCTGACATTTGTTTGCGAGCGCGCGCAAGGGCTCGATTACTCTGTATTGACCAACTCCATGGTTATTAAAAGGCAGAGCCATGATACGAGGCGCATCGTGTATCATTGCATCCCATGAGCTATCCATATCCACGTCGATACTAAAATATCGATTACGCAGCGAGAGATTTCGATTATAGGCGGGATCAAGAGTTAGTTGATGCATCCATTTGCCAAGCATATTCATATTTTCAGTATGTACACGTTTTTTGTTTTGCTCTTCCTCTTTGCGTGTTTTTTTCTGCTTTAAGCTAACCGACCCATAATGCATAACATTGACATGGGGAGTCCATACGACTCGCTTGCCTGAATGTTTAACCTTTAGACATAAATCTACATCATTGAATAGCACGGCAAACTCTTCTTCATCCATTCCACCGACAGACTGGTAAAGAGACCTGGAAATCATTAGGCAGGCAGCAGTGACAACCGAATAGTCCTGCGGGAGGTGCGTACGACCCATATAGCCCGGTTCCGTCATTGGAAGGCCAATATTGACATGGTCAGCAACACCTGCGATGCCGCAAACGACCCCCGCATGCTGAATAGTACCGTCTTGATGGTATAGTTTTGCGCCAACAATACCGACGTTTTCCTGCAAGGCCGATGACAGCATACGCTCAAGCCAACTATCCTGAATAATCAAAGTATCGTTGTTTAATAAAACCAGATACTCCCCATTAGCTTCTTTAGCCGCATAATTGTTAATCGCAGAAAAATTATAGGGTTTCGGATACCTAAGGACCCGTACTCGGGGCTCTTGCTGGTCGAGATAGTCAAAATATTCCAGGGCTTCATCATTGGTACTATTATTATCAACCAGAATGACTTCAAAATTTGTGTAAGTGGTTTTATCGAGCAGACTGGAAATGCATGGCCGTACCAACTCCAAGGCATCCTTGGTTGGTATAATAATAGTCACTAGCGGTTTTTGGTGTAATTGATAATCTACAAAAAATGTATCAGCGACATAACCCTGCTTGATATCTGCGCTAATCTGGTTACGCTGAAGGTGGTTTTGTAAGGCTTGTTTGAAATTATTGTATTGAGAGTTTTGCAGGTAGTGAATATCATTTCGGCTATCGCCATGATGTAAAATATCTGCGATATGCCCGATTGAATCGTTGTCTTTTATATCAGCAATTTGGAGTGCCAGGCTATAACACAGGGCGCCCCATTGAGTTTCACTGTGCAGCTGATTAATTAAAGACTGCCTGATGGTTAGAAAGCGTCCCATGTAGGGTGAGGAGCGTAACAATTCCAGATTGAAATCGGGCTTGAAGCGATGATCTAAGCGGTTGCCGTGTTCATCAATGCGATCTTCATCCACATATACGCATTGCCAGCCGCTATTTCTATCAATATAGTCAGCAAGCAGGAACAGCGCCTCAGGAGCGAGCATATCACCCGCTTCAATCAGACAAACCCAGTCACAAGTGCTCATATTTGCAAGCTCAAGAGTAGCAGAATGTGGACTTTCAATGATGTGACATTCCGCGCGCTCTTCTTGTGTAAACACATCATGAGTCAGTGCTTCAGTTGTAAGCACGGATAGTTTCCAATCTGGATATAATTGATTTTGAAGTGATGAGATGGTGTCGATATAGCTGAGTCGATTATGGTTGTTTACAGTAGTGAAAATATGAAAAGTTGGCATCCCTGCCCAATTCTTCATGCGTTCTTCATAAAAGTGAATATCGGCTTTAGTGATAGCGTGCTTGTTAGTCCAGGCTTGATACATCTGCAGCCTGATAAGCTCGTCATCATTCTCAGGGGTTGAACCAGGGTCGGAGGTCATTTCAGTACGCATCGAAATAGTTCAGCTGGTCCAGCATAAAAACCGGATTATTGTTAATAGACATGATTCATTATTCATCGCAATGACAAATTAATTAGAGGTTCCTTAAATAGACTTTTAAGACGTCAAAGACGAATGAATCTATAAAGCCACATTGTTATAAGCAGGTCAACTTTAAGCTGCATAGTGGCGTCTATAAAGTGACTGCCACACTATTTTGCTATTATTATAGAATGATTGAAGATAATTACAGAAACGAGGTTATATATTTTATGGGGTATCCTGAGAACCTCATGAGATCTATCAGTGACAGGTGCCCATTATAAACTTCGAGAATTATGTACTTATTGAGCAACTGCGTACCCTGGAAAGTAACGCAGAGCTTGATGGTCAGCATGTGGAATTCCATGAACCTGATGATGCGCTTTCATTCGATGCGAGATTATTACGCCGCGCAAAGGATCTGGTAGAGCGAAATGATCTGTCTGACAGGCTTCAACGTGCCGAAAAATATACGCATCGTGCTCGCTGGCTGCTTTATTTACTCGCTACCTTCCTTGGAGCGCTGGGTACACTCTATGCGGTGACTGGCACTCAGACAATTAATATTTATTGGTTATTACTGGTTCTTCTGGGTTTTAATGCGCTGTCTATGCTGTTGTGGTTGGCTGGTGTTAGCTTCAACCTGCCAGCTTTAGTTAGTAGTTGGTTTGCCTGGTTTCCCCAATGGTTCGCCACTAAAGCTAACCGGGAAGCGGCGACAAATACTGCTGCTGACCGCGCCTGGCTCGCTTGTCATTACGGGGGGAAAGTAGGTAAATGGCAGCTCAGTAAACTCACTCATGAATTCTGGTTGGTCTATCTAATTGCAGGATTATTGATATTGGTCATTCAATTAATGACGCGGCAATATGATTTTGTCTGGGGAACGACCTTATTAAACGATAATGTATTTGTGCGTTTAACTGCCTGGATGGGAGAACCGCTTCAATTTATAGGTATGTCAACACCCAGCGCAGCCCAGGTTTGGGAAACACGCATTGGGGTATCTGAAACGCTGACTGCCGCACATCGCTTTAACTGGGCGCAATTCTTATTAGGCGCGATTATGTTGTACGGTGTTTTGCCGCGATTATTGCTGTGGTTAGGGTCAATTAGTCTCAGAAAGCTGGCAAGACATCAATTCCGACTGGATTATTATCATCCCTACTATATTAATTTACAGCAGCAATTGATGCCTATGGCAAGTCATGGGGAGATAGTCGATGCCGATGAACATCCGCCCGTCACGTTCGCATTACCCGACAGACAGCCGGAATCACATGGCTTACCCGCAGGTACGCAATGGGTGGCCATTGAGATTGGCAATGAAATCACCTGGCCACCTGCGATGATCAAGGCTGCAGACAGTTTAGGCGTGGTGATGGATCAATCGTCATTAATACAGGTGAGCGAAAAAATTAAAACTTCCCTTAACTCATCGGTCGCCATTGCCGTTTCAGCGATACGCATACCGGACCGTGGAGTACAACGTAGTATTGCCACGTTAACGGAAGGCACAGGAGATTATTGGCTGGTTCTGTTGCATACCGGCTTATCCAGTGAAATTTCAAAACAACGCCTGGCCGCCTGGTATCAGTTGGCAAAAAAATCTGCAATTCCTGCTGATCATGTCTTGTCTCTAAAGGTAAATGAATCATCATGATCAAGACAGAGACAGGGCAATCATCGATCCGAATAGCAATTGTTGGTCACACGAATACTGGCAAGACATCTCTAATCAGAACGCTATTGCGCGACGAAAATTTTGGAAAGATCAATGACGAAGCCGGTACCACGCGGCATGTTGAGAAAACATCTATTTATGTACGTGAACGTGAAGTTCTGAGTTTGTTTGATACGCCGGGTTTTGAAGATTCCAGTGCCTTGCTGCAGTTACTGGATGAAATTGAATCATCGGTCAGCACACAGTTGCCCATTGACGTTTTGCGACAGTTCCTTCAGCAGTCTGAGCAGCATCCTGATTTTATTCAGGAAGCGAAAGTCATTCGCCAGGCGATTCATAGTGATGTACTGCTTTATATTATCGATGTGCGAGAACCTGTGCTGGGTAAATATCGGGATGAGGTCGAAATACTTAGTAAAACAGGGAAACCAATATTGCCGGTTTTTAATTTTATAGCAGGTAATGACGAAGGGTTGAAACGTTGGCGCGCGCAAATGGCACTGTTTAATCTGCATGCGGCACTGGAATTCGACAGCGTGGCTTTCGATTTCGAGTCAGAAAAACGCCTGTATCAAAAATTACAGAGTCTGCTGGAGTCCAGATACGAATTGATACAATCCTTATTGGATTTTCGTCAGACTGTCTGGCAAAAGCTGACACATGCTGCCGTGAAGCGAATACTCAAGATGTTAATTGAAGTGGCCAGTTATCGCATCGAAGTCAATGCGTCTCACGGTACGACTGATGAAGAAATTGCGAAAATGCAGAACTTTGTACGCACAGCTGAAAAAAAGACTTTGGCAGACTTGCTGAGAATATTTGCATTTACACAGGTTGACAGTGATCTGCAACAGATACCTGCGAAGGACGGCGAATGGACGTTAGATATTTTTTCGCCGCGGGCTCTGAAGGAATTTGGGCAAACTGCAGGGGCCAGTGCCTTGAAAGGTGCTACAGCGGGAGCAGGTATTGATTTAATGGTTGGAGGAATGAGTTTGGGTGCAGCTGCAGCACTGGGAGCCGTTCTGGGAGCAGGCTTTTCCACTATAAAACGCTATCAGCGTGAATTAAAGGCAGCATTCAGTGGCAATAAATGGTTATGTGTAAACAACGAAACCATTAATGTTTTGTATTTACGCCAGCGCGATTTATTGCATACATTGACGCATCGGGGGCATGCCGCACAGGATAAGCTACGTTTGGGTAAAAACACCCAATACAGTTTGCCAAAAGACTGGAGTGGATTTGTAGAAACGATTAGACATCATCCGGAATGGGCCTCGAGTGATGAGACAGACAACGATTATATGCAAATACAATCTAAATTTATAAGCTGGGTTCTACAAGTCAAATAGACCTTGAGCTTAGTACTAAGTTTTTTTCCTGCGTGCATTTGATTAATGTCACTAGTGCCGATTCACTGCATTCAGATTATCTTTAATTAAATCAGATTGCCAGTCGACGGCGCCAGTAATTTTCTTAATGAGTATGCCTTCTCGATTGTAGATTAAAGTCGTCGGAATTGTTTTTATGTCAAATCCGTGCATCGCTTTGCCATATTGATCAACCAAGACAGTATGTTTAATGCCATTAGAAGTTAAATATCTTTTGGTATTATTTTGACTATCAACAGCAATAAGGATCAGAGATCTATTGTTGTCTTGTCTTTCCATAAAAGTGAGAAGTGCTGGTAATTCCTTAATACATGGAGAGCACCAGGTAGCCCAAAAATGTACTAGAGTTAATGAGGATTCTAAATCATCGATAATGTGCGTGTGATGATTGGTATCCTTTAAATGGATTCCATTGAATTTTTGAGCAGCATATGATGTTGCTGCTATAGTAATCATAAGAAGAACAAAGCTGTATTTTAAAAAGCCCATGAGAGCGTAGCAATCCAGCGACTATCCGTGACCAGTTGATCGCCACGTACATGTTGATAAACGGGGTGTTGATACTTTAATTCTACATTGCCTCCTGTGTCCGGTATTTTATATTGGATACTTGGCGTCAAAAAGAATGATCTCAATCCAGTGTTACTCGTGTTGTCCAGCATCGAGACTGAAGGTCGTGAATACTTGCCGTCATGATCTTCATCTTGTCCAGAATAAATACCATTGAGAGCCAATCCAGCATTGATAGTATTTGAGAGTTGATAGCGCATGGATAAATCAAGGTTTAACTGATCACCGAATTCATACCCTTCATCGCTTTTAGTTGATAAGTGATAAACTAAATTTATTTGAGTGATTAATGGATACCAGGCACGCATATAATTTAGCATGAATATTGGATCCCATGATCCTGTTCCAGGTTGCATCATTGCATGAACGAAGTTACCCATAGGATTACGAACTGTATTATCACCTGTGGGTGTTTTGATGCCCAGGCCGAAAGTGAGTCTTTTGGTGGCTCGTATCGGAGCATCGGTGTAGGCGGTATACAAAGCCATGATAGTGACATCACCCAGTTCAGATATTTCCTCCATTTTCATATCCATGACCATGCCTGAAGGCATTTTACGGCGCATGTCCATGTTGTTTCTGACCATAGGCACGATACCGAGAATCTGCCATCGCTCAGTAATCGGAACTGCGGCTATCAGCGATAGTTTCTCCATCGTCATATCAGTGGGCACAATATAACTATTACCTGCGCTCCAGTTTTGATCGATTACCTGGTTTGGCGTTATTTCCTTGCTCTGGTGTTTGATAGTGCCCATATCCATGTGTTCATACATCACAGATATGCCAATATTTTCAGCAAGCGTGACACCCGATGTACTTGTACCGCCTATACAGCAGGACAAACCGCATTCACCTAGCGCATGGCTGGTATGACTGAAAAATAATGTCCCCAGAGACATTATAAGGATGGAAATAGCTGATTTATTCATTAATTTTGCCATGCGTAAACCGTTAGTTGTTGATATGGAATGGCGGAATACTTTAAATGAACAGGCTAAAAGAAGGAATGTGGCAAAATGACGCGCGACATTTTGTCGCACATGAGCTTGCGAGCAGGCTTTAATTACATACAATGTCTCGATGAATTCATCATTACTTCCGAGTGGAAACACACTAAATCTCAGGCGCGTGCTATGGCTACGCCTGATTATTTTAACTGCTGGCGCGATCGCTGCCTGGGTGGCGATTTATCATTGGCACCTGCATATATCATCTTTTGCAATTTGGGTGATTCTGGGTAGCATGATAGTAATTAGCGTAGCCAGCTATTTTCGCTTGTTCTGTCCCTGGCCTGTTACTGACATTGAATTATTCTCTCAATTGTTTTTAGATGTGTTGGCATTAACGGCCGTGCTTTATTTTAGCGGTGGCTCAACCAATCCTTTCGCACCATTTTATCTATTACCCTTAACGTTAACGGCTGTATCACTACCAGGACTCTATACTTGGGGGATGCTGCTGATTACTGTCACATGCTATACATTACTATTATTTTACAATGTTCCTATGCCTGCCATGCACGGAGGACATGGAACTGACTTTCGCTTGCATGAGATGGGGATGTGGTTCGGTTTTTTACTCAGTGCGATATTGATCGCCGGATTTGCTGCAAAGATGTCAGCCACGGTAAGAAATCGCGACCAAAAAATAGCCGATTTACGTGCTCAGCAATTACATCAAGAACATATACTGGCATTAGGAACGTTGGCAGCAGGAGCTGCGCATGAGTTAGGTACGCCCTTATCTACGATGGCGGTTCTATTGAATGATATGGATGCAGAGCAAGTTATCAGTAGTAAGAAATTGCAAACTCTTCAGGATCAGGTGAAACGCTGCAAGAGTATCTTAGGCTCTTTATCGGCTGCCGCTGGCGAAATACGTGCTGAATCAGGTTCAGCGCAGCCCCTTGATCAATTTTTAACAAACCTGTTACAGGAATGGTCGAATTCAAGAACAAAAATCCAGCTTCAATATGAACTCAATGGGACGACACCCGCACCGGAGGTGATTATTGATCAGACTATTACTCAGGCGGTTCTCAATATACTTAATAATGCGGCAGATGCCTCGCCAGACAATGTCCGGGTCGAGGCAAACTGGACTAAAGATGAATTAGTGATTGATGTTGCAGACCGTGGTGAAGGCTTATCGTCGGAATTACTCAGTCAAGCCGGCAAGTCGATTCGAAGCACCAAGCAGGACGGCATGGGTTTAGGCCTGTTTTTAAGTTACACCACTTTGCAGCGCCTGGGCGGGGATGTGCAACTGTTAGATCATAATGAAGGTGGTACATTGTGCCGGATAACATTACCGCTAAGGAATCTATCGTTGCCTGCCCATGAATAGTTCAATAGACTCAGAACAGGATAAACCCAGCCTGTTGATTGTTGATGATGACGTTGTGTTTTGCGAGGTGTTATCAGATTCATTTACTCATCGCGGTTACAGCGTACGAACAGCGCAAGCGGCCGTGCAAGCGCTGGAGCTGGCACGAGAAGACTCGCCTGAATACGCTTTAGTCGACTTATGTATGCCGGGAAGTTCAGGTCTTGAACTTGTGCAGGAGCTAATAAAAATCGATGAAAATACGCGTATCGTCATGCTGACTGGCTATGCCTCTGTTGCTACAGCTGTCGAAGCCATCAAACTGGGCGCCGTACATTATTTGGCAAAGCCGGCAGATACTGATGAAATAGAAACAGCTTTTTTCAAAGATGAAGGTGATGCAACACTGCCAATAAAGAACAAACCGCTTAGTGTGGCGCGCCTTGAATGGGAACATATACAAAAAGTGCTCGGTGAATGTGGCGGAAATATTTCGCAAACTGCGAGAAGATTAAATATGCACCGAAGGACCTTGCAGAGAAAGTTGTCCAAGCGCCCCGTTAAAGAATGAATCTTCAGTTATTGCATAATTTCGCTTTCATGAATTCCGGTAGTGCCAGGGCAGCTTTATGAACCTCAAGATTATAATACTGAGTCTCAAAGTCTCGCGAATGAATAGCATTTTCTCGTAAACTCGTTAAATTATTCTCCACGCTCGACATGGTGCAACTCCACCAGCCGGATGGATAAATACATTGTGGAAAATTTAATGTACGAGTGTATTTGAATCCAGCTTTTTTCATGGCTTTATGCATATCAGTAATAATAGACATATGAAGTAACGGAGATTCGCTTTGTTGAACCAATATTCCATCCGGCTTTAATGCATTGAGGCAATCGCTAAAAAAAGCGGCGGTAAATAAACCTTCGGCAGGTCCGACCGGATCTGTGCTGTCTACAATAATGACGTCGATACTATCGGCCTCTGCCTGCTTGATTGATTGAATGCCATCATCAAAATGGATATGGGCTCTTGGGTCATTATTATCAGAGCACAACTCTGGAAAATATTGTTCAGACAAGCGGGTCACACGTTCATCAATATCAATTTGCCAGGCATCCTTGACTTCACTGTGTTGTAGAACGGCCTGTAAAGTTCCGCAATCACCGCCACCAATAATAACGACGTTTTCTGGTAGGGCATGTGCGAACAGTGCCGGATGGCTCATCATTTCATGATAGATGAAATTATCGCGAGAGGAGAGCATGGTGCAGCCATCAATGACCATTAATTTACCGAAGGTTTCGGTGTCATAAATATCAATTTTCTGGAAAGGGGTTTGTTCTGTGTGCAGCTTGTCACGGGATTTTAGTGAGAATGCCGTACCGCTATCACCATTAATTTCAGTAAACCACTGATCGTTAAGCGCCATAATGTTCTGCTTGCAAGTGAGATAAAGATGTCGATTCTAACGAGCCTGGGCTTTACAGGCAATGTTCATCAGGCGCTATATTTGACTGACATTTCATAAATGCTTTCTTTCCTGATGAATGTACTGCTAAAATGAATTTTTGTCGTTCATTATCAATCATTTCCACGCATAACAATATCGGGCCACGCTATGTCAAACTGGGATCGTGATAAGGCGCGTCAAACTTATAATGTAGAGTACTGGAGTAATGGGTACTTCGATATCAATGAGCAGGGACATGTTGTTGCCTGTCCCGATCCTGAGCTCAGTGACAGTACAGTTAATCTATTTCAACTCAGTCAGGACATCACAGATGCCGGTCTTTCCTTGCCTGTTCTGGTGCGATTTACCGATATTCTGAAACACCGCGTTGGACAACTCTGTGACGTGTTTTATCAGGCTGCAGATAGCTGCGATTATGATGGAAGCCACACGGCTGTTTACCCCATCAAGGTGAATCAACAAAAAAGTGTCGTTGAGCAAATTCTTGCAGACAAACATGATCGCGTTGGACTGGAAGCGGGTAGCAAGCCGGAACTAATGGCGGTACTCGCACTGTCACATCATCGGGGTGTGATTATATGTAATGGTTACAAGGATCGTGAATATATTCGCTTAGCAATGATAGCGAAGGCGCTCGGTCAGCGTGTTTACATTGTTGTAGAAAAGCTCTCAGAGCTTGAGCACATTATTCGTGAATCCAGGGATCTGGGGATTCGTCCTGACCTGGGTGTCAGGGTCAGGCTGACATCACTGGGTAGTGGTAAGTGGCAAAATACCGGCGGCGATAAATCCAAATTCGGTCTGCAAAGCAGTCAACTATTGCAAATGATCGAAAGTCTGCGTGATCAGGATATGCTCGACTGCCTGCAATTACTGCATTTCCATATGGGTTCGCAGATATCAACCATTCAGGATATTCACACTGGGATGCAGGAAGCGTGTCGATACTATGCAGAGCTACATGAAGCAGGTGTTGCAATCCATACGATCGATGTTGGCGGTGGATTAGGGGTGGATTATGAAGGCACCCGATCGCGCAGTTATTGTTCAATCAACTACAGTATGCAGGAATATGCGAATAGCATTGTTCACACGATCAAAGCGGTTTGTGATCAAAACGCACTGCCACATCCAGATATCATTACCGAGTCCGGGCGGGCCATGACTGCCCATCATGCACTATTGATCACCAATGTAATTGATACCGAAATTTTACCCGAACAGCAACCCGCTTTTGATGATACCGATTCCAAGTTCGCGGCATTACAAGCATTGTGGGATGGTTCTCAGGAGTTTGAGAATTATCCTGTTCTGGAAATTTACCATAATGCGCAATACGCAATGCAGGAAGTTCAGCAAAAGTTTATCCATGGCGACCTCTCCCTGCATCAACGTTCACGCGCAGAAAAACTTTATTACTTGATATGCCGACGTGTCAGGGATCGTTTGCAACCAGGCTTGCGTGCTCATCGCGATATTTTAGACGAGCTCAATGAAAAGTTGGCAGATAAATACTTTTGTAACTTTTCATTATTCCAGTCAATGCCAGATGTCTGGGCAATTCAACAGATCTTTCCCATCATACCGCTGCATCGCCTGAATGAGCAGCCAACACGCAGAGGAGTGATCCAGGACCTCACTTGTGATTCCGACGGTCGCATTGATAGTTATGTGGACAGTGAAGGCATTGAATCGAGTCTACCATTACATGAGTTTAAACCGGCAGAGGAATATCTCCTCGGAATATTTATGTTGGGTGCCTACCAGGAAATACTCGGTGACATCCATAATTTGTTTGGTGATACAGATTCAGTTGATGTCCGAATGAATGACGATGGCAGTTACCGACTGTCTCATGAACAGCAGGGTGACACGGTAGAAGATGTGTTGTCTGCTGTGCATTTCGATACCGAGGAAATGATGGAAATTTATCAGCAAAAAATAGATCAAAGTGTCAGCGATGAAAATGTTGCTGAAATTTATCTGGCCGAACTCGAAGCCGGGCTTAATGGTTATACTTATCTGGAAGATTAATTATCTTTACCATGCATAAGAAAAATCGAAATGCACCCGCAGACTATTAACATCAAGGCAGCCTTCATAGGATTGGGAGCGATGGGTTTGCCCATGGCGAGAAATCTGGCAAAAGCGGGTTATTTATCGCAGGTCTGGAATCGCAGTCCAGAGAAAACCCAATTATTATTAGATCAGTACCCGGCGATTAATATCGCTGATTCACTATCTTTAGTCGCGCAAGATTGTAGCATTATTTTCATCTGTGTTTCCTCAGATGCAGATGTCGTTGAAGTCATTGATGCTTTAAAGCCATCATTACAGGCTGGCCAGATAGTGGTTGACACCTCTACGATTAGCGTTCAATGTAGCCGCGAAATCGCAGGCGAGTTAGATGACCAAGGCGTTACCTTTCTGGATGCACCTGTGTCCGGTGGTGTGGAAGGTGCACGGAAAGGGTCATTAACAATGATGATTGGCGGAGACGGACAGGTACTAGATAGTATAAGGCCGGTGCTGCAAGCGATTGCAACTAACATTGTCTGGATGGGTAAAGTCGGTAATGGGCAAGCGACTAAAGCGGTTAATCAGGTGATGGCAGCAGGAATCAATCAGGCAGTGACTGAGGCACTGGCGCTTTCACAGGCACTGGGGCTGGACAGTGACAAAGTTATCGAAGTAACAGGCAGTGGCGCTGCTGCTAACTGGTTTCTGCAACACCGTGGTAAAAGTATGATGCAGGAGCAATTCGAGACTGGATTCAAAGTGGCTTTACACCATAAGGATTTGAGTCTGTGCAAGGCATTGATCAAGGATCTGGCAGACGTTGAAAAAAGTTTACCGGTTGTGGAAATGACGCTGTTACATTATAAACGTCTGATCGATGAAGGTTATGGTGACGATGACATATCAGCTTTATACCGACTTAAAAAAAGGTTGTTTGAGCGTGGCTGATTGCGCTATGGCATCCGTGTTAGAATATAAAAATTACGCAATTCAAAGTGACTGATCGTTATGGAAATGGATGAAGCAATAAATATCCTGGGTGAACCGCTTCAGCTTTGTGGTGATGACCCGGTAACAGGATTTTTTCGTGACGGACATTGTAATACTTGTAAAGAGGATGTGGGTTCACATACAGTTTGTATTGAAGTGACAAAAGCATTTCTGGAATATTCACGCTTTCGTGGTAATGATCTATCCACGCCAATGCCTCAACATGGATTTAAAGGTTTAAAGCCGGGTGATAGATGGTGTTTGTGTGCAGCGCGCTGGCTGGAAGCCTATGACAATGACAGGGCGCCAAAAGTGTATTTAATGTCTACACACCAGAAAGCTCTGGAAATTGTTTCATTAGAACTGCTGAAAAAATTCGCAGCTGATCTTAACTGATAATACTTTGTACTAATTCGTTAAGGCGCATAGCACGCGTTTATTCAATGCTTTCTTCGCAACCACGATTAACACAACGATCGTAACAACCAATACCCATTAACATAATCAGTGCAATGCCATATATCAGAGCGACTGTGCCTGATATCCCTGCATTGATGACACTATTGGTGTAGATCAAGAAAGCCGTAATCCCTGTCGAAGAGAGAACTAGGCAGCATTTCATTTTTACCAGACCTTTAAACGTCATGGAGACCTCCATAGTTATCATTATCTTATTTCAAGGCTTGATAACTAATTTAAACTGAATATTACCCAAACACCAGCTCCATAATAATTAGCTAAATTATTAATATTATTAAGCCAGTTCTATTCATATTAGCGGCCATTATGGCTTTTTCTGAGTAGAGGAAACGTGAGTAATTGTTAAAAAACGAATAGGTTAGTAATTTTATCAGGTTTATAAATCAGGTTGCTGATAGGGAGAAGCTTCACCGTCAGCATTGCGTTTGAAACGTTTGTAACTCCATTGGTACTGGCTGATTTGTTGACGTATGCATTGTTCGACTGATCGATTCATCGCCGCGGCGGCTTCTTTTAAATCAGTCGAATAAATATTTTCATCAGGTTGCATAAAATGAATATTATAGCCTTGCCCGCGTGGCAATCTTTTTGCAAAGACCATTAACACAGGCGCGCCGGTTTTATTGATGAGTCGTGGAATTAATTTAACAGTATTGGCATCCACGCCAAAAAATGGCGCATAGACACCGCTCTCACCCGCATCCTGGTCAGGTAATATGCCGGCCACTTCCTTGCGATTGATCGCAGCATATAAAGATTTGACACCCGAAGTATTGGTCGGTACCAGTGTCGCACCCGTGCGTTCACGTGCATTCGTTAGTAAATTCTCAATAGAGGATTCTCTGGGTGGTCGGTACAAACTGGTCAATGGGAAGCTATTAGCAAAGTACAAACACGTCAATTCCCAGCAGCCGAGATGTGGTGTCAGCATAATGAGTCCTTTGTTTTGTTGTAATGCCTCGCTAACGAGCACTAGATTTTCAACCTTTTTGATGGTGCGCAGTATTTTTCTCTTTGGCCACATCCAAACTGGCCCGAGTTCAGTCAGCGATTTACCAGTTTCGATGAGTGTTTGGCGTAGCATGGCAGCTTGTTGCTGTTGATCGTATTCAGGTAAACACAAGCGCAAATTAATTAGGGTAGTCCGCTTGAGGTCATTCGGTAGCACGTAGAGTAACCAGCCAATGATTGCGCCAACGCCGAGGTTGATGCGAAGCGGCAGCAGGGCGAGAGCTTTCAGGATGAATCGAAAAAGCTGATAACGCATTCAATTACTCTTCATAGGGTAGTTCAATATCCGACCAGTCAGTATTGATGATTTGTCGTGCACGCTCTTCCCAGTCCTCATCAACCTGAAGCTTGATACCCCCAATTGCTGGGCTGTATAGCATGTCTGTTTGGACGATATGCTCATCGGCCAGCCAACAAGGAACACCTTCGGCCTGCAATCGACCCATAATGATATTTGCCTCAATAATCGTATCAAATGTTGCAATAGTTACCATATTATTTTAATTTATGCTCATTTATTTGATTATTTTTACCACTTTATGCCATAATTCGCGTTAAATTAGAATTTTAGTTGATTAGATGCTCATTTAGCATCATTTTTAGAGTATAGTGGTTTTATGGCTGTCATTATACTGCTATAAATATACTTATTGTGGGATTCTTCTTGCAATAAAAGCGCCTTTATATGCTGTCTTTGTGTCGGCATAGAAAAACAAGCAGGGCAATTTTCATTAATAACCGGAAGTTCGGCAGCTTCAGCAAATGCGCGCGTTTGTGACTCGCGAACATAAATCAGCGGGCGAATAATACGGACATCACCTTCCTTATTGGTGTAATGCGCTTTCATGGTTCGCAACTGCCCCCCATATAATGCTGACATTAAAAAACTTTCAGCCAGATCATCCTGGTGTTGTGCCAATGCAAGTACATTAAATGACTCACGTCTGGCAGTGCTGTACATAATGCCGCGCTTCATGCGTGCACACCATGAACAATAAGAATCCCCCTTCATATGCTGTTTACCCAGTTCCATGATTGGCTGGCTTTTATAAAAATACTGAACCCCGAGTTCGGCAAGATAGTCTTTCAAAGGAGAAGGATCGAAGCTGTCTGACATTGGGTCTACGGTGATTGCTGCCACCTCAAACTGAATGGGAGCCACGGCCTGTAAGTGAAGCAGGACATGTAATAAAGACAGTGAGTCTTTGCCACCCGATAAGCCCAGCAGTACCCGGTCACCGTCCTGGATCATATTGAATTCGGTGATGGCATTACCTGCATGCCGCAGCAGCTTTTTGGGCGGCATAAAGTAGCGATGAGCGCGTTGTTGGCTGTTTATTTGGCCATTCATGCGGTTGATTGTACCTGTAAGCGCACAAATTTTCGCCTTTTATCGCAACCATGATAGAATTCACGGTCATTGTGCGCACTGAGAATTATTAAAAATATGAGCAAGTTAGAGCAGGCCCTGGCAGATCGTATCCTCATTCTGGATGGCGCCATGGGTACCATGATCCAGAGTTATGAACTTGAGGAGAAAGATTACCGCGGCGAACGGTTTGCTGACTGGCAACAGGACCTCAAGGGCAATAACGATTTGTTGGTACTCACCCAGCCAACCATCATTCGCGATATTCATAAAGCCTATCTGAATGCGGGTGCGGATATTATCGAAACCAATACGTTCAACTCCAATTACTATGGTATGGCTGATTATGGCATGCAGGAATTGGTCGCTGAATTAAATCGTGAAGCAGCACGCATTGCGCATGATATCTGCGCAGAGTTATCCACACCTGAAAAACCAAGATTCGTTGCCGGTGTGCTGGGTCCGATGCCAGTGACGGCCTCCATGTCGCGCGATGTCAATAATCCGGGTGCTCGTACCGTCACGTTCGATCAACTGCGAGAGGCATATACAATCGCTTTAAAAGGGCTGATTGAGGGCGGTATCGATATCATCCTGGTGGAGACAGTTTTCGATACCCTGAACGCAAAAGCCGCTTTATTCGCGATTGATGAATATTTCGAGCAGACTGGAGAGAAACTTCCAGTCATGATTTCCGGGACCATCACCGACGCCAGTGGTCGCATTCTCACCGGCCAGACACCGGAAGCATTCTGGAATTCCCTACGCCATATCAAACCCCTGAGTTTTGGTTTTAACTGCGCATTGGGTGCAAAAGAATTGCGCCCGCATGTTGAAGAGCTATCCGGTATTGCTGATTGCCATATCAATGTGCATCCGAATGCCGGGTTACCCAATGAGTTTGGTGGATTTGATGAAACACCAGAAATGCTCGCCGAGGAAATAGGTGATTGGGCTAAAAATGGCTTTCTGAATATTGTGGGTGGTTGCTGTGGCACCGGACCGTCGCATATTAAAGCCATCGCAGAGGCAGTGAAAGATTATCCTCCTCGCGTTGTTCCTCAGGCACCTGTGCAGTGTCGCCTCAGTGGATTGGAGCCGTGTAATATCAAGCCCGATTCGTTGTTTGTGAATGTTGGCGAGCGCACCAACGTGACAGGATCGGCAAAATTCAAGCGCTTGATCATCGAAGAAGATTACGACACGGCGCTGGAAGTAGCCCGTGAGCAAGTCGAAAACGGCGCGCAGATTATCGACATTAACATGGATGAAGGCATGCTTGATGGCGAGCAGGCGATGCGTGAGTTTATTAATCTGATTGCCAGTGAGCCTGACATTGCGCGTGTCCCGGTAATGGTCGACTCATCCAAGTGGCATATCATAGAAGCGGGACTTAAATGCATTCAAGGCAAAGGGATTGTTAATTCCATTTCCATGAAAGAGGGCGAGGCCGCCTTTCTTGAGCAGGCCAAGTTGTGTCGCCGTTATGGTGCTGCCGTGATCGTGATGGCTTTTGATGAGCAAGGTCAGGCTGATACCCGTGAGCGCAAAGTTGAAATCTGCACACGGGCCTATCAACTTCTCACCGAGCAAATTGGTTTTCCTGCAG
>Ga0316205_10001737_pt1 | contig 25683 bp, 32 predicted proteins | sample 3monthpyrite_MG_FD_204941 | JGI IMG/M metagenome (GOLD analysis project Ga0316205, IMG submission 204941) | Microbial mat bacterial communities from mineral coupon in-situ incubated in ocean water Damariscotta River, Maine, United States -... | ecosystem: Environmental > Aquatic > Marine >... | reverse complement strand
TAATAGCCTTACGGCTTCTCTTTTGAACTCAATACTAAATACTTGTCTTTCTTGTTTTGCCATTTTCTCTCTCCTGGTGGCATAATGCCCCCTTTAGAGAGTGTGCGTCAAACTGGGGTAGGTTCAGGCTGACCCCGTTCTTTTGTAAAAAACAAGAATCTCAAGCGTCATACCCGCCAGTGAATTTAGTCTAGGACCCCAAAAACAAAAGCTGCACCTGCCCGGCAGATGAAGCCTGTGGTTAAAAAATGAAGGCCTGGACAAACGGGGCAATTACAAACTCTTTTTTGAAGGTCGACTCAGCAAGTGTCGACACTGCCCGCTTAAAAAGAAATGTATGACGAACCCCGAATCAGCAAATACACGCAAGGGTCATGGGCGACAAGTCTCATTTATAATCGAAAGCAAGCGCCCACCCAATCACACCGACTGGATGAAGCACCGAGTCGACAGCGACAAAGGCAAGCTCATTAACAGTCACCGAATGTCAGTAGTCGAACCCGTATTTGGCAATATAGGCACCAACAAGAGACTTGCCGATTGAGTTTACGGGGCAAACAGAAAGTAGATGGACAATGGAAACTATTTTGTATGGTACATAATATTGAGAAGTTAATGAATTACGGTACAATGGTTGCATAGAGTCATACAGAAGGTGCTATTGAGGCTAATATGTTAAAAAATAAAAAACAGCTCAATAATAAATAGACTGTGAAAAACTTGTGCTTTTATTTCGTTTTTCTACAGCCTCGTTATGTTTATATACCAATCACTGTAAATATTAATAAGGAGAGTAGAAATGGAAACGAATGCTTTACCTAAATACGATATAAGTGACAATCCCACAAATTGCTGTCCGAGATTTAATCCAAAAGGATGGGATGAACAAGAACTTCACTTTAAAGATAAGCTTTTTGTTAAAGCAAAAACCAGAAGTATTTTACATATTCCTATCAATATGGGATCAGTTTTTACTAAAACATCTTCAGCTATTGAAAAAGCAAACGCGTATGATAATAATGATTTAATCATCTTATCTTATGACCCTTCCTCATGGACTGGAGAACATTACTTTTCAGTTAGCAAAAGTGTTCCCGAACAGGAAATGGTTCGCATGTCGGGTGATTATTTGACAAAGGTGTTTGAGGGCCCTTATAAAAAAGTACCTAAATGGGAAAAAGAAATGGAAGCGTTTGTAGAGAACAAAGGAAAGCATGTCAAGAAAACATATTTTTTCTACACTACGTGTCCGAAGTGCGCCAAATTTTATGGTAAAAATTATTTAGTAGCTGTATCAGAGATTGAATAAAATAAAACATAACAGGCCACTCCAGTTGATTCGCAAAATCGGCGCTCCTATCATCGTGCCACTTTTGCTCTCAACTGAGCTTAATCGTTATTTGTAAAAAGGAATTATGAAAAAACTTCTATTTGTATGCAGTGAAAATCGATTACGTAGCCCAACAGCTGAAGCTGTATTCTCTACTTATGAAGGAGTCGAAGCTATAGGCGCTGGAACAAATAGTGATGCAGAAACAACTGTAAGTGGCGACTTAATAGAGTGGGCTGATATTGTTTTAGTTATGGAAAAATCACACAGAAATAAAATATTAAAAAAATACAAAGAGCTTTTAAAAAATAAAAGACTAATAGTTCTTGAAATACCTGACAATTATGAGCGCATGCAACCTGAACTTATCCAGCTTCTAAAAGCAAAAGCATCAAGGGCTGTGCATTTATGAGAACACAAACACATAACAAAAATATTGGGGTAAGACAACATCTGGAGAAGATATGCAACAATTTATAGGATGGCTACTAATTATTTTTCCAGGAATTCTATTTATTGGACAAATAATCTCGTCAATTAATTTCTCTCTGGCACAAAGAATAGGCTTGCAAGAGGACCCCAAAGAGACAGATACTTTGCTACAAAGAGCAGAGAGATATGTAGCTTACTGGGATTTAGTAACTATGGGGTGGCTTCCGCTTGCTGGCATTCTAATGGTAATGAACAACTCAGCTTGGCCATTGATTGCTTTCTTTGGTGGCGCAATATATTTTGATACTGCAGGTCGCGAAGCAGCCAAGATTCTAAGCTTTAAACATGAAGGCATAAGAATTGGTTCTAAGAAACAACAACGTTTCTTTTTTTCAACTTATATAATTATGGCTCTTATATCTATTATTGTGATGGTTTATTCAACTTTGGCAATATACCATGACTTGCAATAAACAAACATTTAACAAGTTGCTGCACACCGGTAAATTACTCGCTACGCTCCTAATTTACCGGTGTGCAATGCGTTTTTCTTTATATTTAAAATAATAAGAAGTTACTGACATAATGCTGTCAGTAGCTTAGTTCTATAATTGAAGTTTTTATAAACAATAGGAGACAATTATGGATACCGATAAAATTGAATCTATTCCAAAAACAATGGAAAAATTCTTAGGTTGTTCTGGAAAAATGGTTAAGCCATCATTAAGTTCAGTAAAAAACGTTGTGAAGAAAATTCGTAAAGGCAAGCTTGTAACCCTTGAAATTTTAAGAGAAAAATTAGCTGCTGATTTTAATGTTCAAACTGCTTGTCCCGCTAGTACAACCAAGATATTACAAATTTTATCTAAAGAAGAACACCCAATATGTTACTGGAGAGTCGTTAAGAAAAAGGGTGAGCTGCTTTCAAAATTTCCAGATGGTGTTGAGGGACATGCCGCATTACTTGAGCGTGAGGGATTTGAAATTGATTTTAGTAAAAAGAATCCAATTGTTATTGGATACCAAGATAAATTATTTAAACTTACATAACGCGTTCAAAATTGACCGTAAACCGTTAGCTTGAATTACACTAATCAAAGTTAACTACTAAACAAAGCCCTATTTATTTGCCGCCTCTGTTTTCGGCCATTTAACTGGGTGTTAGGGCAAAGTAAAATAAAAATCATAGTGAAAAATGGAGGTTTAAAATGTTTGTTATTCTTCTGTGAATCTGGGGGTCAGTTCTTAAGATTTCACTCTCAAACCTACTAAAAGCAAAACGCAAGGGGACCCCACTGATTTTTAGTTTCTTCTAAATATTTTCGTATACCTCACTTCTTCCTCTGATCACTCATATCTTTATTAACATCTTGCTTTGACTTATTTGGACTCACATCAGACTTAATCTTATTTAATTTTAGCGCCTGTTTTGCCTTTCTCTCAGCAATAATTTCTTCTGTAGTTTAATTTGTCATCTTCTTCAGCCTGTTTTTTCATTTCTTCTCGTGAAGTTGGGCCAGCAGCGACTCCACCTTCATCACCTGATGAATATGCTGGGGTTTTATTTTTATTGAGTGCTTGTCTTGCTTTTTCGCGAAGTATTTTTTCTTCGTCACTCATTTTAATATCTGGTTTTTTAGCCATATTATAATTCGCTATTTAAGTAGTTTGTACAAATAATTAGGAAAGTCTTTTGCGCCAGTAGTTTTCACATAAGTAAAATCAAGGCTCTCGTAATAGCTTATTAATTTTTCAGCTGGGCGCATTATTCTAATCTCTTTAGCACCTAATATACCAGCATAGGCTGTCGCATTCATTATTGTAATTGGAACGACACGCCTTGGCCCAAGTGGATTTCCTGCCATTGGCGCACCTTCAATCAACTCTATTCTCATTCGAGTTTTAGCTGGGGTTGGACGCCCATAAGATAAACCACATAATTTTTTTTATACCAGATAGCTAATTCAAAACGCTTGATATATTCTTTTCTGTAGATTCTAGCCGCGTCGTCCCAGCTCTATTCAGCACGTGGACGAGAACATTCAATATCTAACCAGGTGTTTGATGCTTTTAAAGCATTTGCATCTATACCACGTAAGTCTATGTTATTTGAATCCTGGTAGATGGAAGATAAATTCTCACTAGTTACATCTCGAGAAATCTCCCTGAACCTTTCGTATCGACTGATGGCTTCTTTGAAACCAGGCTCTTTGTTATAGTAGGTGACGAGATGGACGCCCTGAACCTCCCCTTAAAATTGCTGCCCCCCTTTATTTTTACTTTAATTTAATATATTAAAAAGTAATGCTCTAAAACTTATCCAGTTTAAAGTTTATTCGTCATTAATGAATTCCAGTGACCAGGGTGCAGACCATACACGGTTACCATGAATATAAAATACCTCGTCATTTTGAATGATGGAACGATCTCTATAGGAATAGTTTAATGTGTCAGTTGAGAGAATGCCTGCCTGTGATAAAGTCGCAGCTGATTCATCAATTTTGAGATCAAAAAGATGCAGTCCATTGTACGAAGGCAAAGTGTCATTGAACCAGTAATTTTGGTGAATCGGAAAGCTGAAACGATAATGTTGCGGTGACAGTTTGATGAAAGCCAGGGCTTTATAATCATTCTGCAAAGGTGAATAGGCGCCATTCCATACAAAGCTGTTTATTTGTTCTGGTTTTGATAGATCACTTACATCGAATAATGACAGCTTCACGCCACTATCCCAACCTACGCCAAGCAATAAATTATCATTAACCGGATGCAGGTAACTTGAAAACCCCGGTATTTCCAGTGAGCCCTGTATAAATGGTTTGGCAGGGTCTTCAAGATTAATCACATAAAGTGGATCAATTCTTTCAAAGGTGACGACATAGGCGCGTGATCCGTAATAGCGTACAGCGGTGATATTCTCCCCTGGCTTACCAATTCTTTCAGGTAGCGTTTCGTTGGGAAGTGTACTGATTAATTCCATTTTGCCTGCTGCATTGTCTTTCAGGATAGTTAACTGATGTATGAAATCATTAAGCTCTGATCTTTTTGTACTAATAATGCGTAAGTGATCATTATGCTCGCTCATTCTAAATGAAGGATTTTGCCAACCAAGGTTACCTTGAATAAAACCTGAAGCACTATATTTGGCTTTACCATCCTGTAAATTAAATTTATGAATGACGGTTTTTTCATCTAATGTGGATGCTGAAATATACATGGCATTTTCAGAAGTATAGATGCCATGACTCATTGCGTTAAAACACGTCGATGTAAAAGAATCAGGTTTGGTTATATTAATTGCGGTAATAACAATTATGTTGGCATAACCGACTGTATTGTCTGTGTCTTTCGGAAGATAACAATCGGTAGGGTTCAGAAGATTTTGTATCTGATTATTTATGCTGATTTTAGGTAACAGGTCATCAATATTGGCCTGCTCAATAATGCTTTCTGCATCAGCGCTAATTGTATCTAATGGATAACCAGTCAATTGTGGCAAATAAGGGGTGTAACGTGTAACAAGGTAAAGGGTATCGTCTATACGGCGACTGGTTTCAAGATGGCCATCAATTTGTATTTTATGAGTAGGTGAGATATCCGCTGGTGTAGAAACATCAAAAAAGTTGAGGACTGTTTCAGGCTGGCCCCAGTACCATCTATCAAATAACACCGGCAGGATTGAATATTCACCATAACCATGTCCAAGTGATACCAGTGAGTCCTGATGTAGAAATAGCTGGTCTATGGCGTTTGTTTGTTTCAGTTTGGGCCACGCCAGTTCTGTCATTTGTGCAGTGCCAGTGTGCTGCATTACTCGGATACCGGTAGTGTCTTCAGCAACAGGTTGAGTAGAACTAGTGGAATCCAATGCTATGAGGTAGATATATTCAGGTCTTGTAGCAATGTACAAAAACTTACCGTCGTATTTAATAATGTCCGATTCATCAACATTCTGTTCCTGAGTATTGGTGCCGGAATAACGCCCTGTGCTGGCTGCACTATCGGATGGGGTACTGAGCTGAGTGACGGTTGTCGTATTTTCTATAGCAAAATCGACAGCAACACTGGATGAGGGAATATAAAGGCCTTTTTTGATATAGGCTTCAAACTGCTCACTACTATCAACTTTCCTGAGTTCACCCAGTTTGACATCCAGAGTCTCTGTGGATTGTTCGTTCTGAGTTTCACATGCCAGTAAAACTACAGGAAGTAACAGGGAAAGTATGATCTTGCCGTTCATTTCATTTTCCTTTTAGTTAATGTTAAAAGCACCAAACCGGACACCTAACATAACAAAAATCCTGTATCGAATCCAAACTATCCTGACACTGTAACAAAAAACATGGATTCAATCTAACTCTTTGTTTTTACTGACTACTTAGCATGGGATAGCCTAATACTCCTGGATACCCTATAAATATCCTGGGCGAACTCAAGGCGATGGTCATCGAAGGCCACAATAATTTTCTTTTTTAATTCTCTATTTTAAGCTTGATTTCAGTTTCAGTTGATATCTTAAAATCAATCGAAATCTGGAGGTTTTACTATCATGGCTAATTCGTCTCAAATAAGGGTCTGGGACCCACTTGTCATATTTTTTCACTGGTCCCTGGTCAGTGCTTTTGTAATCGCTTACATAACCGAAGATGATTTTTTAACGATACATAGCTGGGCTGGTTACCTGATACTTGCACTCCTCGTTATCCGAATTATCTGGGGATTTATCGGCACACGATATGCCCGGTTTAGTAATTTTGTCTATTCCCGTGAAAATATCATGCAATTTGTGAAAGATACCTTTCGTTTTAAAGCTAAACGTTATCTTGGGCATAACCCCGCCGGAGGAGCCATGGTCATTTTATTGATTATTAGTTTACTCATTACATCGATAACGGGCGTTTTTTTACTCGGCGCTGAAGAGCATATAGGACCCGTTGCTCACTGGTTCACTCAAACAGAAAGCTTGTGGAGTAATGCACTTGAAGAAGTACATGAGTTGTTTGCTAACTTCACACTGTTTCTTGTATTGATACATGTTGCCGGGGTGTTAGTTGAAAGCTTAATTCATAAAGAGAACCTGGTGTCATCTATGTTAACCGGCTTTAAGCCTGACAAAGCAGAATAAGGATTAATCATGAAAAAAACATTTCTAATGACCATCCTACTTATCAGTATGCCATTTGGCTTTACCCAGGCAGACCCCAATACGGTTAATCATTTATTAACGGTATACGCTACTCAGGGCGCGAACACTGCCGATGCACAACAGGGTAAAGCATTGTGGCAAAAAACATTTATGGGTAAGGGGGAATTTTCCAGTCGCAGTTGTGCAAGTTGCCACACGCAGGATTTAACTCAGGCAGGGAAACATATTAAAACAAACAGGCAAATTAAACCTATGGCACCGTCTGTTAATCCGCAACGCTTAACCAGTGTCAAAAAAATCAACAAATGGTTTAAACGTAATTGTAAATGGACCCTGGGGCGTGAATGCACGGCCCAGGAAAAATCCAACATACTCGTTTACATTGAAAACGAATCTAAACTTTAGGAGAAATATTATGAAAAGCACACTTGCAATAAGCGCAGTAGTTTTCACCGTCGGCATTCTCACACTGCCTGTAGTCTGGAGTGATAATGATTTTCGCTGGGGAAAAATGGAAGAACAGCGGCATAAATCATCAGATGTTGCTGCGGTTACAAATCCTTTGTACAAAGAAGAATGTGGTAGCTGCCACATGGCCTATCCACCGGGTTTATTGCCTGCTAAATCCTGGAATAAATTAATGTCAGGGCTTGAAGATCACTTTGGAGATAATGCTGAGCTTGACGAACAAACCGCCCAGTCAATAAGTCAGTATCTTCTAACAAATAGTGCGGAGCAGTCTGATTATCGACGATCACGTAAATTTAGCCAGTCCATTAAATCGAGTGATATACCATTACGCATATCAGATATCCCCTATTTTAAACATGAACATGATGAAATCCCCAAATCCATGGTTTCAGAAAATCCACAGGTTAAAAGCTTTAGCCAATGTAATGCCTGCCATGCAAAGGCTGAACAGGGTTTATTTAATGAGCATGATGTGCGTATCCCCGGCTTTGGTAAGTGGGATGATTAACCCGCGATTGAGGTATACTTAAAATATGAAGAGCCATCATCACATTACTAAAAACTTAATGCTCAGTTTATTGCTGGGCATTATCGCTCTGCTCCCATTACAACTTGCACAGGCTGATGATGATTATATTGAAGCAAGACGCCTGCAAGTCTCCGGTGAAATATTACCCCTGGAAACCATACTCAAAAATATACGACGGAAATTCCCAGGTAAAATTCTTGAGGTAGAACTGGAAAAAGAAGATGGACAAATCGCTTATGAAGTAGAAATTCTGGGTGAAGATGGGGTGGTAAGAGAAATTTATATTAATGCAAAAACCGGCAAGCTATTATCTGTTAAGGAAGATGATTAATCATGCGTTTACTATTAGCAGAAGATGACCATGATTTGGTGAACACACTAAAAAAAGACCTACAGGCAGCAGGTTATGCGGTAGATATTGCAGACAATGGCGTTGATGCTGAGTACCTGGGCAGTGAAATGATATACGATGTTGCGGTGCTTGACCTGGGTTTACCTCAGCGCAATGGTATTGATGTTCTGAAAAACTGGCGAGCCAGTAATAACCATTTACCGGTGATTGTATTAACCGCCAGAAATGCGTGGCATGAGCGCGTGGATGGTTTCAAAGCCGGTGCCGATGATTACCTGGGAAAACCTTTTCATGTTGAGGAATTACTTGCCAGAATTACCGCTTTACTGCATCGCTCAAGCCAGCAACCCGGTGGCACACTCTGTGTTGCTGGTCTCTCACTGGATGAAGAGAAACAAACGGTAACCACCGAAGATAATGAATCACATAAATTAACCGGCATTGAATATCGCTTGTTACGCTACTTTTTATTAAATCCGGAACGGGTTTTGTCAAAGTCAAAAATCACCGAACATATCTATGATTTTGATTCAGAAAAAGATAGTAATGTCATTGAAGTATATGTCAGGCATCTGCGTCAAATATTAGGTAAAGAACGAATTGAAACACGACGTGGTCAGGGCTATGTTTTTAGAGACAACAACTAATGCAATCATTACAATCTAAACTCAGCACAGGCTTATTACTCAGTTTAATTGTCGCCTTCTCTGCATTGTGGTTACTGGTGAGTATTAATGTTCAATTCCTGGCTGAGGAATATATTGCATCACGTCTGAAACATGATGCAGAAACTTTATTGAGCAATGTAAATTTCGACAAAGAAAACAGTTTAACAATTGATATTTTGCAAATTGGTCAAGTTTATAATCAGCCATTTTCTGGACACTATTTTGTTATTGGCACAGATAATCAAACCATTAGTTCCCGCTCTTTATGGGATCAAAAACTTAACCATCAAACAGTGAGCACCGGCCAACAATTACAATCAATACAAACAGGACCAGAACAGCAATCCCTGTTAATTGTATCTGCTGGGTATAAAAAGCAGGGGCATCAACTAACGATTACTGTTGCTGAAGACCTTAACCCTATTAATAAAAATATTAATCAGTTTAAATACTGGTTTGCTGCAATGGCTATTGGCATGTTATTAACCCTGGTCATAATTCAAATATTTATACTTCGTAAAAGTTTGACACCACTGACTAAAATACAGGCCGAGCTAAAATCACTTCAACAAGGACAGCTTGAAAAACTAAGCACTGACGTGCCAAGCGAGTTATATCCACTAATTAATGAAGTGAATCATTTACTGGGGCTTATGCAACAGCACTTACTGCGCTCACGTAATTCATTGGGTGATTTAGCCCATGCGATTAAAAAACCTTTAACCGTTATAAAACAATTAACTGATAAACATGATATCCCCGACACAAGCAACAACACATTAATAAAACAGGCGGATGATATTTATCAGATTACAGAACGCATTCTAAAGCGGGCACGCTTAGCTGGCCATAGCCATAGCGGCAGCCTGTTTTCATTTAAAGATGACCTGTCAGCGCTGCTTCAAACGTTAGAGATGATGCATCCCAATAAAGCGTTAAAATTGACCACACATATACCCGATAACATTATTTGCCCGGTCGATCGAGAAGACATGATGGAGTTACTCGGCAACCTGCTAGATAATGCTTATAAATGGGCGGCACAAAAAGTTGCGCTTAGCGTGAGTGTTAATTCTGATCTTCATATTTGCATAGAAGATGATGGCCCAGGTGCTGATCATGAAAAAATTAATGAGCTCACTAAAAGAGGTGTACGCCTGGATGAAAAAGTTTCGGGCCATGGATTTGGGCTGGCGATTACTGCCGATATTATTAACGACTACAACGGCAGTATTAACTTTGATCAGTCTGAAGAACTGGGGGGCTTCAGGATAAATATTACATTACCTTTTCATCATTAAGTCCTGAGTTTCAATTAGGTCAGAACAACCTGAGAATTATCTGTGAATCAGCTGAGAATCATCTGGGAAGAACGGGGCTTCCCATACCACATTCACGATTAATAGCCTTTAATTATTCGACTAACTCCTGAATTTTATAAGGCATCATATAAGAACTCATATACCTTTTATCTCAGACCCTGTATTTTTCTACCCGTTTAAAGCTCACCCTAAGAAATCCAGCCCTGCTCACAGTACTAATTTCAGAGAATTTCAGTGAATTTAAGGCAATTTGCTATTTAAGATCTATAGTTAAGACAGTTATCAACATTATTCCTCCGGAGTTATTCATGAATAAACTACATTGCTCTACCCTTCTACTGACTGGCCTGTTAGCTTTTACATCTGTTCCGGTAATAGCTGATATTAATATGGGGGTTTTTCCACGTCGCCCTGTTGCAGTAACCCATAAGGCCTTTAAACCCCTGGCGGAAAAGCTCTCTAAAGAGTTGGGTGAAAAAGTTAACCTGATTGTTGCAAAAAACTTTAAGGAATTCTGGAAGGGCGTAGAAAACCAAAAGTATGATCTTGTTCATTACAACCAATACCATTATCTACTCAGTCACAAAAGTGGTAATTACAATGTAATTGTTTCGAATGAAGAGTTTGGTAATAAAGTTATTTCCGGTTCTCTTACCGTTCGAACAGACTCAGGTATCGCTTCAGTAGCCGATTTAAAAGGTAAAACCATCTTGTTCGGAGGGGGCAAAAAAGCCATGGGGAGTTACATTGCACCTACGGCCATACTTAAAAAGGCAGGGCTGGTCGCTGACACAGACTATACGGTTAAATTTGCCAAAAACCCGCCCAGCGCAGTCATTGGTATTTACAACAAAGCGGCTGATGCTGCTGGGGCGGGTGATGTTATTTTAAAAACTAAAATCATCAACAAAAAAACGGATATCAGCCAGTTAACAATTCTTGCCCGAAGCGACGAATTTAATCAGTTACCCTGGGCCGTAATAAGCTCAATGCCCGCAGATAAATCTGCAAAAATACAATCGATCATGACATCACTTAAGGGCAGTGATGATGCGATATTAAAAGCCGCTAAAGTCACAAACTTTCACAAAGTATCTGATGCAGATTATGCAAAAGTACGTGAAATTGTAAAATTTGCTATTGGCGAAGATCTTTAATTTATAGCAGGTTATCCATCCCCCGACTTGTGAATAACAATCGGGGGATTCCTGGCTTAGATTATCAACAAAAATTTATTTCACCAAACTTAGTGTAATCAGGTATTTGTAATGCAGTTTAAAAATATACAATTAAAATATAAAGTCATTCCCCCCATTATTATCATGACCTTACTTATTTTAGTTGGTGGTGGCGCATTTTTAATTAATGGCGCAAAGACAGCATCTGAGACGCAGAGTGCGCTCTCTTTCTCTGCTCTGAAAGATGAACAGGCCAGCTCTGAAAAAGCCTTATTAGCCGGCTTAAAATCTAAAGCTGACATTATTGGTAGCTTTTTAGCAAAAACAGCACCGGATATTATCCTCTCGTATGATTTTTCCACACTGGAAGGCTATCAAACGAATGCATCAACTGATATTGAAGTCGCCTATGTCGCCTATATTAAACCGGATAATACACAATATATAAAATTTCAAAAACCAGGTGATCTTAGCAACATAATTGAATATAAATATCCCATTATTTACGATGAGGAAAATTTAGGTTATATACTGCTAGGCATGTCTAAATCTATTGTGGCACAGCAATTAGAGGAAAGTAATAATCGAATCAGTACCGCTACAGATAAAGTGAAGATGACTGGCGATAATGTTATTACTGAATTTTACTCAATTATTGGGCTGAATATTACTGTTGTAATGCTGGTTATTACCTTTGTTGTATTTTTCACATTAAGTAAATTTATATTGGGCCCCATTCATGAAACCAACTCGCTAATTAATGACTTATCGCAGGGTAATGGTGATTTAACAATTCGCTTACCCGTAACGAATAATGATGAAATAGGCCTGTTAAGAAGCTCAGTTAATCAGTTTACCAGCCAGTTACAGGTAATGATTCAGGATATCACCAGAGAAACGGATGTTTTAAATGAACAAACGGCAAAGCTGCAGAATTACAGTTCTATTATGTCACAGGAGTCATCCACTCAGCGAACTGAAACCTCTCTGGTTGCTACCGCCATGACAGAAATGACCTCAACCGTTCAGGAAGTTGCCACCAATGCTGAACAAACTGCCAACGCGGCGGACGAAGGCAAAGAACAGGCCATTGAAGGACAAAAAATTGTAAATGATACGGTAAATAGCATCACACTGTTATCAGATGAGGTTGATAAGGTTTATGTTATTATTTCTGAGCTTGCCACCGCCAGTGATCAAATTGGTGTTGTTCTGGATGTTATAAATGATATTGCTGAGCAAACAAACCTGTTAGCACTTAATGCGGCAATTGAAGCGGCACGTGCGGGTGAACAGGGCAGAGGTTTTGCTGTTGTGGCAGATGAAGTTAGAACACTTGCGTCAAGAACTCACCAGTCAACACTTGAAATTAGAGAAACCGTTGAGAAAGTTCAAACTGGAACCCGTAATATTGTGGTTGCTGTAGAACATGAAAAAGAAGTTACAAGTGATAGCGTTGTTCAGGCAAATAAAGCGGGCACGGCGCTCAATGCCATTATTGAGGTTGTTTCAAACATCACTTCCATGACCACCCAGATTGCCATTGCAGCCAAAGAACAAAGCAGCACCAGTGAAGAAATTAATCGAAACATTACAAATATTGATAACACCAGTGAGCGCGTTGAAGATGGCACATTGCACACATCTGAAGTCAGCCAGAGTTTGCTTGAACTATCGGAACGACTTAATACACTGACTTCGCAGTTCAAGTGCTAAGCATTTTGTCAGATGTTTAAATTTAGTAATAAACCACCAGCCAGATTGTCTCTAAATCCGGGTGGGTCCAGCTGACTTTATGTTTTGTGTGAGCCGGAATATTAATATAACTGCCGGCCTGCATAGCCACTTCTGTTTGCTCAAATGTTATGATGGCCTCACCTTTAATGACAATGACCCATTCATTTTGTTGCTGATCATACCAGCCGGTTTCTGGCGATACCTGGCCTTTTGAAACAATTCTTTGTATTTTAATATTGTCGCTTTGTTGCAATACGTCCATTAACTCATTATCGAGTTCGTCTGGAATTTCTGCAAATATATTATTTAATTTCATTTCGCATCAAGGTTATTTTCATAACCCTGCCCCCCAACGATATTGCCAGAAAATACCAATAGAATCGTAATCTGTGCCGGTACGCGTGCTTAAGCCTGTACTCGCGAGCACTTTAATGGAATTAAATTTATCCACTGGAATTGCAAGCGTGAATCCGGTGCGAGAATTACGCTGCAAATTGTTACTCACCACCCCGTCTACCTTTGTTTCGCCACCGGTGAAATAGGTTAAGCCGTATGACATCCAGATTCTATTTTTAAAGGTGTAGATTAGATTACCCTGAACGGAGTATACCGGTGCCTGTTTTCGAATTCTGTCCGTAGCAAATTTATCATTTTCGCTATAAAAAGTGACATTGGCAGTGGCTTCCACAATCCAGTGATTTATAGCTTTGGATATTCCCAGCTCCGGCTTGATAGACCAGCGATTTGTACCCAGATTTATAATTTTATCCTTTTCATAATTTCCCAACGGTGGGCTCACTTTCAGGGTAAACCCGGCAATGGTATCCTGTTTATAGGCCCTGAATTCCTCCAAATTCATCGCCGGTGCACCATAAAAATTAATACTAAAATATAATGCAGGATCTACAATGCCATGGGTTTCACGGGTCAGTAGTAGATTGTTTTCATCACGCCCCTGCGCATATAAATCTGCATAGGGCAAAACAAACCCCGCTTTTGCGGATAATCCCGCCACATTTAGCGTGCGAAGATAACCAAATATCGCCATATGAACCCTGGATGTTGCATCGCTGATAGGGATAGCCGGGTCTAATACTAGCCCGCCCTGTGAGTCTTGATAACCCGCCACTGCAAAGTTTAGCCCAACCGGTGCGTTCGCATAAGACCTGGGTTCCAGTTCCTGGGCCTGTAAACCGGTTGCACTGCATAGGTATATAAACAAAATTTGAGCTAATGGAGGTAAATGCTTATTTATGATTATCACTCTTATAATTTAAGCTGTTTAAAGTTTTTGACCCATATTTTTGTATAAGCAACCTGTTCGGTGCCCGCCGCTTAAGGCAAAGATCTGCCACAATCACTATAAATTTTATTATCAATATCATCCAGGCACTGCTTACAATTGTTTCTTCGCTCACTGTGTCTTTACGTACTTTCCCTAAAGGCTGATTTTTATGATTTATTCAGTCTCATTGTTAACAGTATTGGAAAGCTATTCATAAACCTGTCTAAAAACCTGCTTTTCTACTGATTTATCCAGCGATATATCCAGCATCCTGGCGGGATCATTTCCATTACTGTACGCAGTATTTAATTTTACAGTCTCCCATATCGCTTTCTACACATAAAATTATGCATAAAAAAAGGGGCATAAAGCCCCTTTTTTTAAAGTTCTACCCGAAAATTACTTCTTCTTGGCAGCTCTTTTCTTACGACGTTTCTTAGTTTTCTTCTTAGCTGTTTTAGCTGCAGGAGCAGCCGGTGAACCAGCCATGCCTTTAACTAATGCATCAGCACGCTTAGCAACTTCTTTAGCTTCAGTTTGCACAGATTTAACCTGCGCTTTCACATCTGCTAATTTAGTTTTTAATGCTACTAAAGGATTTGCTTTCTTAGCAGCTTTTTTCTTACCTTTTCTTTTCTTTACGGCCATTTTAAACACCAGTGTTGTTAGAGAAATTAGTTACTATATTCTTTAAACAAAAGTATACAGTTGTGTGTATTGTAGCTAGTTTTAAAACTTTATCAAATAACATTTAACTTTCTTATAAATCTTTAAAAATATTCTCACCTGAATAGGCTAAAAGTAAGGCATTTTTCTCGACTTTTTTCAGGCCATTTACAACCAGTGCGTAGGAATGATCTATCATCTTTTTAATTTCGTTTTGCGCAATGCTGGCATCTAAAATTACGGTGTTCCAGTGTAATTTATTCATGTGATAACCGGGAATTACCGCATCATATACATCGCGCAGTGCGGCGGCTCGATACGGGTCACATTTCAGGTTCATATTGGCAGTATTTTTATTCATGGATAATGTTGCAAACATTTTGTTTTTAACCTTAAACACTGCTACATCAGGCCCAAACGGAAATTCTTTTGTCGATTCGGGCTTGCTTAACAGATACTTTTCAGCTGATTTATATTTCATATTATAACTCTGTGGTAATCTTTTTAGAGCAGAATTTAGTTATTTTAAGGCCCTGATTTATGATATTTTAAACTCAATCGAAGAACTCCGCATCACTTCTCACTTCTTTGGCAAGTGCCTGTATTTTATCAGCCATTTTTTCCAGTCGTTCCACCAGTGCCGTATCAATTCCCGCCTCAATCAACAGCGTAAGTTCTTCATAATGTTGCGCAGGTAAAGAATCCCCCGCCTGAGTCACTAATTCACGAAATCTTTCGGTAATTTTTTGCGCGTGTTGTGTTTTATGCATCACTATTCCCCTCTTGCTGACTCTGTTCTTCATGTTCAGGAAAATTATTAACCGACGGTGGCTTCTCCAGAGTATGCTCCCCGGCTTCATAAATCGTTTCCGCAGAACCGACAATTAACGGATCAGGAGACTGGGCAACCAGCGGATTTTTATTGGGGTAATCGAGCTTATCTAACAGAAATCGCATCGCATTTATACGGGCACGTTTTTTACAGTCAGATTTCACCACTGTCCAGGGCGCATCCGCGGTATCCGTATAAAAAAACATGGCTTCTTTTGCCTCGGTATAACCCTCCCACTTATCTAGTGATGCCAGATCAATTGGACTCAGTTTCCACTGCTTTAACGGATCTTTTCTACGATCCTGAAAACGCCGGAACTGCTCATTACGACTCACAGAAAACCATAATTTGTATAACTTTATGCCACTGCGCACCAGCATGCGTTCCAGCTCCGGTGCCTGACGCATAAATTCAAGATATTCACCGGGTTTACAAAACCCCATAACCCGCTCCACTCCAGCACGGTTATACCAGGAACGATCCAGCATAACTATTTCACCTGCACTGGGCATATGCTGTAAATAACGTTGAAAATACCACTGCCCCTGTTCAAACTCACTGGGTTTTTCCAGCGCAACTACCCGTGCACCACGGGGATTCATATGCTCCATCATGCGCTTTATAGTGCCCCCCTTACCTGCCGCATCTCGACCTTCAAATAAAATGAGAATTTTCTGGCCAGACTCTTTTACCCAGCCCTGCATTTTTAGCAATTCAATTTGCAGCTCTTTTTTTAATGCCTCATACTCCCCTCTTTTCATCTTTTCAGGATAAGGGTAATTTGCATCCGCAAAAATTTTACCTTTTTCTAACTTTTTTTCAGGTTCCGTCAGCACCTGATCTTCACGTTCTGCTGATATTTTTGGCATGCTGAAATTGGCATCGTTATTCATCTATTTCTACCCCATTTAAATAAAGCTGATATAGTCAAGTATAGACCTTAAAATAAGACGATTAATCATTAGCCGTCATAGGTTTGACTTGTAACAAACTCTCTTTCAGGGCTATTTTAAGCCTTAAAAGACATGGGATACACTGATTAAATATGGCTGAAATCTGACCATTTTAGTCGGTCTAAAATAATCAGAGTTGATCCATTCACCGCTTGCTAAAAATCAATGAAAACGGCCCCGATTTGGCATAGAATCAAGCATAGATGAGGACGATATTATGAGCGATAAAAAACCTGTATTTTCAACTGAAGCGATGAGCGAAGCTTACGAAAAGTTATTAAAACTGAGTATGAAAGAATTCAAGCTACTCGAAAAGAAAACTGGGCCGGTACTGCATAAATTAATTGATAAAACCAGTGAAACGCTCTCAGAACTAGATGAGCTCAGTAAAGAGGAAGCACAGAAGATTTCAACTTATTTAAAACGCGATCTAAAAGAGGCCGCAGATTACATGGCTGACAGCGGAGAAGAGTTCCAAAAGTGGCTATCCATTGATGCAAATGTCATTGAAAACTACCTTTACGATTACTTTAAACAGGCCGCAGATCAAACAACAGTAGAGCTGGCACAACTTAAAGAGGCCGCTAAACATGCCCCCTACCGTACGGGTGAAATTACCGGGCCGGGTGTGCTTATCTGTGATGAATGCGGCGAACAGCTGCATTTTAAAAAGGCCGGGCATATTCCACCCTGTGCGAAATGCAAGGGTACTGAATTTCACCGTTTGATTTGTAAATAGTTTTAAAGGACTTTTTATATTCGCTTTTATTATATTTAATTATTCTACTGATTAGATAAATCCGTATGCTTTCTCCCCTGCTGGAAATAGAACCGCTAGGGAGAGGTTTAAATGCATACGGCTCACCCTTGCCGAATCGAAACAGATTTAATATCTAGACGTTTTCAAATCCCCCTTAATCTCCCTTTTTCTAAGGGGGGATTTAGCTTTTACTCCCCTCTTAGTAAAAGAGGGGCTGGGGGAGATTTAGCTTTTACTCTCCTCTTAGTAAAAGAGGGGCTGGGGGAGATTTAGCTTTTACTCTCCTCTTAGTAAAAGAGGGGCTGGGGGAGATTTAGCTTTTACTCTCCTCTTAGAAATAGAGGGGATAGATATAACGCTATAAAATATCAAATTCATAGTAACCAATAATCGACTAAGGAGAGATTTTGTTTTATCACTTTTGTTACAGCCTGAAAGCTTACGCATAATCTGCTATTTCACTGATTACATCCACATTTTCAACTCATTATCCGCGGCCAGCGATCATGCACCGCATCGTCCATAACCGGTGTTATGGTCACCACATAAATTCGTCGTTCATTTCCGTTGTGGGCAATCAAACCCTGTATCCATTGCCCCCGGGGTAATTCAAACCAGTGACTTTTTGATTCCATGTCTTTTTCCATAAATTGCGACACGATTATTTTAACCGGCCTGGGAAACCATTTATCCCACACGCCCTGTTTAATTGAGTCGTGGCGAGCCCAGCCCCCCATAGGCAACTGCCCCAACTGTTGCTTACGCCGTCCCCAGGGCAAATAATCAATGCTGGCATTTTTTAACCGCACGGGTAAATGCGCCTGCGGATTAGGAAAATAAACCCGCTTTTTTTCACCCTGATAAATATATTCAACACCACCACACATAAACTACAACTTGATTACTTTGAAAATAAAAAGATTTACCGCAAATGCACACAAATAGACGCAAATATTTCTGGTTCATGCACCTGCGGCGCATTACACAAAAATAAGTTTTTGCTTTTATTTGCGTGAATTAGCGTTCATTTGCGGTAATCCTGTGCTTTTAAAAAAACCTCAAATAGACTGCCGATGCCCACTGGGTTTCCAGGACGGTGCAATCACATTGGGCATTTCCGATTTATTAATTAAGCGCCCCGGACCGAGTGTGAGCTCACCATAACGTTTATTAATATCATCCATCACCGCATCCAGCCGGGCCTGTTTTTCGTTTGCTGCTGACTCATCAAATAAATCCATCTGTGCATTTTCCTGCTTTGGATCCAGAGCCGTCATTTGCACCTGGTATACCGGCTGGTTATTCCAGACTTCATTCAGCACAAACTGACATAAGCGAATAAGCAACTGCGTATCATTCGTTGGATAAGGGGATTTCACTTTCCGACCGACCCAACTGTTATTGGTGTGCAAGCCAATAAAAAATTCCGAGGCTTCAAAATGATAACGCCGCAAACGCGCACTCACCCGCACCGCCATATGAATTAAATAGGTTAACAATATATCTTTGTCCAGGGTGTTCGGTGGTAGCACTTTGCCATGGCCTAATGATTTGGGGTCGGCGACATCCGGGTGTAACGGCTCCGGATCTTCGCCCTGTGCCATATACCAGATGCGCCGACCCGGATTACCAAAACGCCGTGCCAGTTCGCCGATGGGTAAGCGCGCCATATCGCCACAAACAAATACGCCACGCTCCGCCAGAAAACGCCCGACTCCTTTCGCAACACCACACAGTTCGGTTACCGGCACATCGGCCAATTGCTGACGCGCCTCCCACGGTGGAATAATGGTAAAGCCGTCAGGTTTATTTAATTTGGCTGCATATTTTGCGGTGGTTTTATCGCCACTGATTCCAATGGAACAATGCAAACCCGAGGCCTGATAAACCGCCTGTTTTAACAAACGTCCAATGCGTCCGGGGGAGCCGTGTAGTTTCTGGCAACGGGTCATATCGATAAACGCTTCATCGACAGAAAATACTTCCATATCAGGGCAGATACTATTAATTGCCTGCATAATTTTGCCTGATGTTTGTGCATAAACATGGGGGCGCGAAGGACGCTGAATTAAATCAGCATGCAGTTTTCTACCTTCTTTTAAGCGCATGCCAGTTTTAATACCATAGGCACGGGCTTCATAAGAACAGGTAATAATGCAGGTGCCTTTATGACCATTGGTGACCGCCAGCGGACGCCCACGTAACTCGGGAAAATCCCGTGCTTCTACGGCGGCAAAAAAACAGTTCATGTCGACGAGGGCAATCGCGCGTTGCCAGTGAATGGGACAGTGCTTGTTAAAGCTGTGCATGTTAAACCTTTAACATTAATCGGAGCTGTGAAATTTTTGTTTTAAAAAAAAGAAAAAGAAAACGCAAATGAACGCAAATATTTCTAGTTTATGCGCCTGCGGCGCATTACACACAAATAATAAGCATTTGCTTTAATGTGCAAGGCTGCACTAATTTTGCAGGAATTACTATTTGCGAGTATTCGCGTTCATTTGCGTTTTCTTTTTCTTGCTCTTTAATACCCACTACCCAGCCGTAAACTAATAAGTCCTCAACGTACCCACCAATACCCCCTGTATCTGCACCCGCTCTGCTGAATACACCATCGGCTCCATTGTTGCGTTGGCAGGAATTAATTTAATACGTCCGTGGGATAATGGGCGATAAATTTTCAGGGTCACTTCATAATTATCAATTAGGGCCACCACGACAGAATCTTTAGACGCGCTATTACAGGACTCAATCACCACCGTATCCCCATCTAAAATACCCAGCTCAACCATCGACTCACCATCCACTTTCAGTGCGTAACGATTATCTCCCCCGAACATCTGGTTTAGATTAATGCCATCGTAACCGGCAATGGCTTCAATCGGCTGACCCGCGGCAATTTTACCCAGCAAAGGAATCGACATGCCCTGCTCCATTTCTTCATCGGGCAGGCGCAGGCCCCGGTGGGAACCTTCTTCATTAAGCAGGCAACCCTCGTCAATCAGGGCTTTCACATAACGGTGCGCGGTGCCCTGCGACTGTATACCGATACCCTGGGCAATTTCAGGATAGGTGGGCGCATGGCCATTTCTTAAAATATATGCCTGAATAAAATCCAGGGTGCGTTGCTGGCTAGGAGTCATCACAATATTCTCTAAACATTCTCAATAGAGAAAGATTAGAGAATGTTAACCAAAAGATCAAGTACTATCTGACAGGCTGCTTGTTTGATATCAAACAAAGCCTCAACTATGGTTAGTAGACTGATTTAAAAATAAAATGAATAACACGCCACAGGAGAAAATCATGAGTGACGAAATCATCAAAAACCTCGGTCCACTGGCGGCACTTGCCGGCACATGGGAGGGCGATAAAGGTATCGACATTTCAAGAATTAAAAGTAAGGAAACCGAGACAAAATATCGTGAACGTTGCGTATTTGAACCACTGGGTCCGGTAAACAATGGCCCCCAGGCATTATATGGTTTGCGCTATTCCATGACCGCCTGGCGCCTGGGTGAGGCTGATGCGTTTCATGAAGAAGTCGGTTACTGGTTATGGGATGGTGACAGAAAACAGGTGCTACGCTGCTTTATGGTTCCCCGGGGCGTGTTAATTAATGCGGGTGGTGATGCTGAAGCTAACAGCACAAGCTTTCATCTGGAAGCCGACGTTGGCTCTGAAACCTACGGCATTTTATCCAACCAGTATTTAGATGAAACCTATAAAACTAAAAAATATATTTTAGATGTAGACATGCAGGATGGGCAATTTAGTTATAAAGAAAATACCCAGTTGTGGATTCCGATTAATGAAGCCATTTTTGATCATACGGATCAGAATATCTTACAGAAAGTTTGAATTTAAAAGCACAGGCTATTTTCCGTAAATGAACGCTAATATACATTTGTATGCTTATGACGAACTGTATAAACATTACGCAAAAGAAAATTGAATTAATGATTATGTCATTATCACGGTATACCAGTAGCGGGTATCTATTGACCTGTTTAAATTCGTTGCAAACGAATTAATCCGGCCCAAAAGTATCAGTAATGACGATGACGATGATACTTTTTGCCTGATCTGTTTTTGTATAATACCAAATAAAGCTTTTGACTTTATTTGCGTCTATTAGCGTTGACGTGCATGAATGCTCTAATTCAGTGGGTGCATGGATGCACAGGAGCTGTCATTTGCGGACAACCGCTTTTGATTTTATTCTCGTTCATTCGCCTGTACTTTTAAATCAAACCCAGTCCCGAGGCTTCAAATACTTTTCATACAACTCGGCTTCCGCACTGCCCGCGTCTGGCTGCCAGTTATAACGCCAGCGCACATTCGGTGGCATCGACATTAAAATGGATTCTGTACGTCCGCCAGACTGTAAGCCAAACAACGTACCCCGGTCATAAACCAGATTAAATTCCACGTAACGTCCACGACGATACAACTGGAAATCCCGTTCACGTTCACCGTATTGCATGGCTTTACGTTTTTGTACGATGGGCCGATAGGCTTTAATATAATGATCGCCAACACTTTGCATAAACGCGAAACTTTTTTCAAAGCCCCATTCATTCAAGTCATCAAAAAACAGACCACCAATACCGCGGGGCTCGTCCCGGTGCTTTAAATAAAAATATTCATCGCACCATTTTTTATATTTTGGAAAAACATCTTCACCAAATGGCTGGCAGGCATCTTTAGAAACCTGATGCCAGTGCTTTGCATCTTCTTCAAATCCATAATACGGGGTTAAATCAAAACCACCACCAAACCACCACACCGGATCTTCACCATCTTTTTCTGCAATAAAAAACCGCACATTGGCATGTGATGTGGGAATGTAGGGGTTTTTAGGGTGAATCACTAAAGAGACACCCATTGCCTGAAATGAACGCCCCGCAAGTTCCGGGCGGTGCGCAGTTGCGGATGCGGGCAACTTGCCACCAAACACGTGGGAAAAATTTATGCCCGCACTTTCAAACACATCACCATCTGCCAGCACACAACTTTTTCCGCCGCCGCCCTGCTCCCGTTGCCATTCATCTATTGCAAATGTTTTACCACCGTCTTCTTCAGTAAGTGCATCGCAAATGTTTTGTTGCAGTTGTAGCAGATAGGTTTTTACGACTTCGATATTCGGAATAGTATTATCGGGCGTGGGATTTGTGGTGCTCACGTTAGGCGGTTCCTGTATTTTTATGACGACTTATTATGCCTGACTGGTGTGTTTATCGCGACCCCATAATTGCTTATCCATAATCACTTACCCAAAACCATTTAAATGACTCGTGAAGATTAGACTTGATCAGAGCACATTCCTAATTATTAGGCTTATTGTTATCAGAAATGTTTTTCAATGGTTGTAAAATCGCATCAAAGTTTTGTGGAGAAACATATAAAATAACTTCTTTATCGGTCTCACTCAATGCGATATCAACACCTTTTTGCGGATATAACCAGTGCACTGCATCGCTTGCACTATCAGCAATTTTTTCAGCTGGCTCACCAAAACGATTTTTAATTAGCTCCGCATTGAGGTGCACTGACGGTAAATAGGTAATGGATGCAATAGCGGTTTGGCGAACTTTAGCCGCATCGTCTGCCGACAGGGTAACTTTGCGTGTACCGCTGCCCAGCGTGGCAATACGAGCACCACGATTAAACATTGCCTGTATTTCATCCGCAGGCAACTGTACCGACATCACCATTTTAGATTTAAGCCCGCCGATTTTAACTTCGTTAAAAAACGCCTCTATCACCGCTGGCGATTCTGTAGACGAAAATAACGTTAACTCAGCAATCTCTTTAAACAGCTGTTCCGCGTCACCCACCGTTGATTCATCGAGCGTTAAGCTAAAAACCCGAGTATGTCCTGAGGGCAATATTTCGACTTGCCAGGGAAAGCCCGCATGTTGGGTATCCGGCTGTTTTAACGATGACAGATACACGCCCAGCAACAAAGCTAAAATGGTTGCGCCCAGTACACTTAAGAATACATGCTTACCCATGGCTGCTAATTAGTCCTGCGCCGATGTCTGAACGGAGGTTTGATGGGTATCGACAACCGCTGCTGACACGGACTCGTCAATCGGCGTCAGTGCATTTTCCGGAAAACGCTCGCTCACCCAGTCCGGTAAAACCCCGGTTTTAGCCTGATGTAATGATTCGGATTCAAAAATAATTAAGCCCAGCACACTAACCATCACCGGCAGAAAAGCGGCCCCGCCAAATGCCCAGTGCTGAGGTTTCATATCCCCACCGGAGGCCAGGTAAATAATCCCCAGTAAGCTCCCCATTACCGTCAGCATGATTAAAAAGAAGCGACTGCGTTTGGCGGCGATTTGCCAGTGGGCACTCGCATACCAGCCCGCACGGGTTTTTGCCCGTTGTGCGCCCCAGAACAAATAAGCCAGGCTGACAAACGAGAAAATGGGAATCACAATAATAAAATGGGTTAACGAGCTGGCGCTCAGTATCGCCACTAATACCAGCACATGATTAAATATCAGATTGGTTAAAAATACCTCATGGGGTACACGGGCTTTTTTGATGTCTTTTGCAGTAACGTCGTATTTCATGGGGCAAACCGGTCAAATAAAATCAGTGCAGATTATAACATTAATGAATGCTTAAATACGGATTAGTTACACAGGAGACTATTGATCAAACAGGCGTAAATAGTTAAGCCGGCTTAATTCGGCAATACGCTCCACATTACTCCCCCTAACATCTGCCAGACATTCTGCGACATGCCCGACCCAGCCAGGGTGATTCTGCTTGCCCCGGTGGGGTACCGGGGCAAGATAAGGGGAATCGGTTTCGATTAAAAAACGATCGTCCGGCACCTGCCGGGCTGCTTCCCGCAGGGCAGCCGCATTACGAAACGTCACAATACCGGAAAATGAAATATACATACCCATATCTAGTGCCTGACGGGCCATATCCCAGCTTTCGGTAAAACAATGCAACACTCCCCCGCAGCTAGCGACATTATAATCTTTTAAAATATCGAGGGTATCCTGCTGGGCATCCCGGGTGTGGATAATCACTGGCTTTTGCAGCTCATTAGCTGCCTGCATATGTACTTTGAAGCTGGCCAGCTGTTGCTCGCGGGTGTCTTTGGCGTAGTAATAATCCAGCCCGGTTTCGCCAATGGCAACGACTTTCGGGTGGCTTCCCAACGTAATTAGTTGCTGTAATTTAACCGTGTCGTCCTGTGTATCGCAGGGATGCACGCCGACCGAAATATCAATATTTGGCTGATTCTCTACCAGCGCTTTCATTGCCGGGTATTCATCGAGACTGATGGATACGCACAACATACGCTCTACCTGCGCCTGTTGAATCGTATCCAGTAGTTCGCTAAAGCTGTTATTAAAATCTTTTAGATCGATTCGATCGAGGTGGCAGTGGGAGTCTATGAACATGAAGAAATCTTGAGTCGCTGGTCTTGGTTTTTTTGGGTCTTTTTGGATCTTTAGTCATTCGTCAAAAGAATTAGCGCCTGCGGCGTACCGCTTAGACTAATGACTAAAGACTATGTTTACATCGTATGCGTAGTGCGATCAGATTTAAGCGCACCTGCAAGATAGGTTTCAATTTTGGTGCGGGTCTGGCCATTATCCTGGGGACCGAACTGCACACCTATACCGGTGGATTTATTACCCTGCGCGCCATTGGGTGTAATCCAGACAATTTTACCCGCCACCGGTAAGCGTTCCTTATCGTCCATCAGGGTGAGCAGCATAAACACTTCTTCCCCCAGCGCATAAGATTTATTGGTGGGAATAAACAGGCCGCCATTGGAAACAAATGGCATGTAGGCTGCATAAAGTGCCGCCTTGTCTTTAATGGTGAGTGAAAGTATACCCTGTCGTGGAGCGCCGCCTGCTGCTGCCATGTTAAACCCTTTTTAACGTTTTATACCATGATAATAGCAAATCTTCCCACAACATTTGCGTATTCAGTGGAATTGATTGCAATTGTTTATTTTTAACCAGCTGATCCATAAAC
>Ga0316205_10001734_pt1 | contig 25708 bp, 25 predicted proteins | sample 3monthpyrite_MG_FD_204941 | JGI IMG/M metagenome (GOLD analysis project Ga0316205, IMG submission 204941) | Microbial mat bacterial communities from mineral coupon in-situ incubated in ocean water Damariscotta River, Maine, United States -... | ecosystem: Environmental > Aquatic > Marine >... | reverse complement strand
CGATTTATTGTGTATTTAAACTGATAATTAAAATATTTGTTTCATATTAGCAGTCCCCAAACAAAGCAATAAAAATAACAGATTTGCCCCAAATCTACCATGAATTTAACTTATGAATGTTGCCCCAAATCTACCAGAACCTACTTATAGATTTAAAACAATTTTTACAAGCATTCAAAACACAAAAAGACTCCTTAGGAGTCTTTTGCGTTTAATAAAAAAACTGTTCATGCTGTAGGGCAAATATGGTTCGTTAATTACTTTGGATACAATGGAGTTATTAGCAAATGAAATCTAAAGACTTTTAACAGTATGGAGTTGTTTATCAACCATGCTCAAGAGTACAGAATATATAACTCAGCAATTTTATATATGAATTATTTCATCCTCGGTCAATAAATCATCACCACGTAAACGCAATAATATTTGTGCAACTGCAATAGTATCTTTTTCGCAATAGACAATGATGCGGTCTATTTCCTTGTCTTCATAATACACTCGGTAAACCTCACTGCCATCAATGTCGTCTTTTGGGGAAGGAATACCCAATACATTAGTTAATAACTTCAACGAGGTGTAGGTTTTGTAATCACCAAATTTCCATAATTCTAAAGTATCCAAATGAGGGACTTCCCATGGTTTTTTTCCAAACAGATTGAGTTTGTAAGGCAGCTCAATATTATTAATAATCATACGCCTTGCTATGAATGGAAAATCAAATTCTTTACCGTTATGAGCACATAATAAATGCTTGGATTGACTAAAATGTGAGATTAACAAATTCTTAAAATCTTTTAGAATTTTAACTTCACCACCATAAAAAGAGGTGACCCTAAAGTTTCTAATGTCGCCTTGTTTCGAAAAATAACCGACAGAAATGCATACAATTTTACCAAATTCTGCCCAAATTCCTGCGCGTTCATAAAATTCTTCTGCAGTATAATCGTCTTTTCGTTGGTACTGAGATTTGTGCTCCCAAAGCGCTTGTTTTGTTTCGTCTAGACCTGAGAAATGTTGTGTTTCAGGAACGGTTTCAATATCGAGAAATAAGATATTTTCTAAATTGAGCTTACTAATCATGTTGTAACTATTTGATTAGAATAAAGATAGGAATTAAAATAGAGATTGTTGCTTATAAGGGCTTTCATGTTCTAAAAGCCACTGTTTTCGACTTAGCCCTCCTGCATAACCAGTTAAACTGCCATCACTTCCAATAACGCGATGACAAGGCACAATAATCCAAAGCGGATTTTTACCATTGGCACTAGCTACTGCTCTAATAGCTTTAACATCTCCAAGCTCTTTTGATAATTCTAAATATGAAGTGGTTTTGCCATAAGGGATGGTTAGCAGTTTATTCCAAACACGTTTTTGAAATTCGGTGCCGTGAGCATTTAATTTTAAGCTAAATTGAGTACGTTCGCCTTTAAAATATTCATCTATTTGACGAGCAGCATCTTCAAGAGTTTCAGGAATGATTTTGGAAACTTCAGCTTCGTTATTAAGAATTGTTAATGATGAAATTCCAGCACCATCCCCTTCTAATTTAGCAAAGCCTAAAGGTGTATTTATTATACAAGACGTCATTAATCTTCGGGTTTTTCGTCGATTAACCCTAAACGTTTTGCTCTAGTTTCCCAGCTTTTTCTTGCCATTAGTTGTAGATCTGCAACATTATCACTTTCGTCCATAATTTCTAAACCTAAAAGTGTTTCGATAACATCTTCCATGGTTACTAAACCACTTACTGAGCCATATTCATCAACCACTAATGCCATGTGATTTTTACTTTCTACCAATTCTTCAAATAAGATTGGAATAGGCATACTTCTATTAACAATGATGATTTTTCGTTTCACATCGGATAGTTTTTTTTGTCCGTTTCCGAAGGCCATTTCCTTAAATACGTCGTCTTTTAAGACTAATCCAGTAATATTATCAGGAGTATCAGTAAACACAGGAATTCTAGAAAACCGAATATTATGATTTTCGTTAAAAAAGGCCTCAATGGTCATCGTTTCTATTTCTGCTTTCATAACGGTTCGAGGCGTCATGACATCTTTTGCATGGATATCTTTAAAATTTAATAGGTTTTTAATGACTTTACTTTCCGATTCTTGAAAAACCCCTTCTTCATGAGCCATATCAGTCATGGCATGAAAATCTTCACGACTCAATACACTTCCATGATGTCCTTTGCCTCCTATGAGCTTTGTTGTTAGTTGTAACAGCCATAAAACCCCAGTCCATTTTAAAGGAAAAATAAGAATTTTTAGAGCACTAGTTGTAAAATGAGCCAATTGTTTCCAGTAGGTTGCGCCAATAGTTTTTGGAATAATTTCTGATGCAACTAATATAATAATGGTCATGATGGTTGAAACCACACCAACCATGACGTCTTCTGTAAAATTAAGACCAAATATTTTCCGTGTTGTTGTTCCGTAAATTTCAGCATAAGCAACTTTGGCTTGCACGCCAACCATAATAGCACCAACAGTATGCGCAATGGTATTAAGGGTTAAAATAGCAATAAGTGGTTTGTCAACATCTTTTTTTAATAGTTCAAGATTCTTTGCGTAGGGCTTGCTTTCTTGCTTTTTTATATTGATAAATGTTGGTGTAACACTTAACAAAACGGCTTCAAGAATCGAGCACAAAAAAGAAAAGAAAATGGAGATTATCGCATAAAAAATAAGTAAACTCATAGTGTGCCTTTATGGTTCAAAAGTACTAATTATTTGTCAGTTTCTCTTCAGATTTTGGGCTTGTATAAAACACCTGCTGTAATTTAGGCCTTACATTCAAGTTATAAATATTGCTATGCGTTCTACTTGGATACACGCGATTGGATAAAAAGATAAAAACCAATTCATGTTCTGGGTCTGCCCAAACAAAAGTTCCAGTAAATCCAGAATGCCCAAAACTCTGTGGACTTACCTGTGGTGCAGGATAGGCTTCAGTTATACTCAAAGTGTCATTGCCAATAATTGGCTTGTCGAACCCTAAGCCCCTTCGGTTTTTATTTTTGGGGTATTGAATTTTAGTAAATTCATCAACCGTTGAGGTTTTAAAAAATTGTTTTCCGTTGTAAGTACCTTTTTGAAGCAACATTTGCATATAAATAGCCATATCTTTAGCTGTGGCAAACAATCCAGCATTTCCTGAAACACCTCCTAGAAGCGCTGCATTTTCATCATGAACATAGCCTTTTACATAATCTTTTCTAAAAATTGTGTCAAGCTCGGTTGGAACAATGTTGTTTTTAAAATTTTTGGTAAGTGGATTGTAACCAAGTATTTGGATGCCTAGTGGTTTGTAAAAGTTTTTGTTGAGGTAGTCTTCATAATTTTGGCCTGTAATGTTTTCTATGAGCGTTGGATAAATTAATGATGCTAAGCCAGAATACAAATAGGTTTTTTCATCACTTACTTTTGAACGTTTAATTTTTCTGAACACTTTTTTGTTGAATCTATTTTTTACATATAGTTTGTTAGATACTTTGTTTGAATAACGTGTTTTTGATTCTCTTTTTATAAACCGGTTTTTAGGTTTCCCATTTTTTAAAACATCATTTAAAAAAACGATATAAGGAGTCACTCCTGCTTGATGTGACAAGAGCTCGCGAAGCGTTATGCCTTTTTTGTCCTTACGCTTTTTCCAAGAAGGCCAATAGGAACTAAATGGCACATCTAAATTAATTTTTCCTTCTTCGTATAATTTCATAAGCGCTGGAAGCGGACCAGTAATTTTGGTTACCGATGCCAGGTCGTAAACATCGTCAAGGTTTACTTTTTGAATACTGTCATAAGTATGAAAACCATAGGCTTTATGAAAAATGATTTTGCCTTGTTTTGCTACTAATAATTGTGCACCTGGAAATGCTTTTTTGGTAATGGCATCGTTTATAATAGAATCGACATTTGATTCTATATAAATAGCATTTAAACCAACAGATTCTGGTGTACCATAAACTAATTGCGCTGAAACTTGATTTACAACTACAAGAAAAACAAAGAGTAGGATTGCTTTTTTACACATTTTAAACCATAGATTTGCTACAATAAAATCGCAAAGTTTCCAGGAATCATTTCTTTTGATAGGGTTAATTTTAAATGCACCAATTCTACTAATCATCGTGTTTGGCTTTTAACAACTTAACTGTTTCTTTAGAAGCTGCAGTTACCGATAAAGGCAATACAAGAACAACACCAACAACAGGAATTAATAAAAACAGCATGAACACCATGCCATTACCAATTGCAATGCCTCTATTTTTTCTAACAAAAGCGACACTTTCCTTGTACATATAATGCCGTTCCAGTGTATAATCCATATTGCCAAAACCAGCATAATAAGCTTGAACAAATAACAATAATAACGACGTAAACCAACCTATAACAGGAATTAGGCTAACAAGCAGAATAATTATTGTCAACCAAAGCTCCATAAACAAATTACGAGCATTAATTTTAATACCTCGCCAAAGCTGTGCTTGAAACGACGTGTTACGATGCTGAAGCTTTGAATCTTCGCCCAATAAATAGGTTTCAATTTTTTCGGATACAGGGCTCATAAAAGGAGCAGATAAAGCCATAATAATGTGTTTGTACAACACTAATCCTAAAACAATTATGAGCAATCCACCAAATATTTCGCTAATGGTTGTAAACGTTTCTTTTCCCCATTCCCAAACCCAAATTGTGGATATGAATTGCCCAATATTATCTGAAAACCCATAAGAGGCAACACCAATGGCGATTGCAGTAATAACACTTATAAGCATTGGAATAGCAAAATAGTTCCAAAGCTTTAGCTTAGAGATTAACTCAAAAGATCCAGCATAAGCCTTTATTCCGCTAAAAATATGTTCAAACATGGTGCTAGGTTCTACATGTAATGGTCATTTACTAATTTAATAAAACTTTCAATGGTTGGTGCTTTTGCTGTTCTTATATCTTTAAATTGTTTTTTTGCTTCAGTTGCAGTTGTGTCATTTAAGCAAAAAGCAATGATGTCTGGATCATTTTCCTTTAAATAGCTCTGTACAGTTAATGGGCTAAAAAACATAATGCCCTTGACGGAATCTTCTAATCTTTTGGCATCGTATTTTGTTTGATAGGCTTCAACTTTGTTTACTTTGATGTTGTTTTCACTTAAAATAGTTGGTAAAGGGTCGAATTTTAAATTGCCGCAGAAATACGTGGCTTCGGTTCCATCAATATATTCTACTAAATATTCGGCTAAGGTTTTGGCGTTTTTTTCTACCTGCGTCACTGAACCAATCCTTTTTTCTATGAGTCGCTTAGTACGACGCCCAATACAGTATATATTTTTGAACTGTAACTCTGTTGCCGAAAAATTATGAAGCAAAGCATCTACGGCATTTCTATTTGAAATAATCACATTTTTTATTGGGCCTTGAACCACTTGAGGCTTAATCCTGTTTAAACTTATCTTTACAAAATCTGAGCTTTCAGCGATTACCTTTTCATTAAACAAAAGGCTTTGATCTAAAGTTAAAGTTTTTGTGGCATATAAGTTTTTAGGTTTACTTAAATTTTTAATAGAGTCTATTAAGTTTTTACCACCACGCTCAATAATAAAATCGGCACAATAAGTCGCTATCTTGTTGTGCTCTCCTAATTTTTCAGTACGTTGAATTTCAATTTTTTTGCTACCATCAGGACTTAATAAAACACCTTTAAAATGAACTTCGTCTTCTTTTATAAAAGCTAAAGCACCAATAGCAGCTGAATAACTGTTTGCTAATAAATTTAGAAATTCACGTTCAATACTTGTGCAAATATCCGTTTCTTCATGATTAAGTTCAGAGCAAATAGCTTTAATTTCCTTTTCCTCCTCAAGAGCAGTAATTATAATAGCTCCTTGAGCAGGCGCGGGAATCATCCAATCTAAATTAATGGAATCTTTTGGTTTTAAGCCTAATCGACCTAGATTACTAGCTTCAAAAATAGCGGCATTCCAAAGGTTATTATCTTCTAATTTTTGTAGTTGAGTTGCATCATCACCATCTAGTTCAATTATGTTATGAGTTGGATACCTGTTAAGCCATTGCGCTCTATGTACTAAACTATTAGTGGCAATAATAGCATCTTTTTGCGAGAGAAATTCTTCATTGTTTTTATAAACAAGCAAGTCTTTAAAATTTCCTCGTTTTAATATTGCAGCTTGTGAAATACCTTTTGGTAATTTGGCTGCAACGTCTTTTAATGAATGTACAGCAAGATCAATCTCGTTGTTTAACAGTTTTATATCAAGAGCTTTTGTGAAGTTAGCCTTATTTTTTAATTCGGGCGACAACTCTACTGGGACAATCTTGGTTTTGTGACCCAATTTTTCAAGCATTTGCTGTACAGCATTAGCTTTCCAAAGACCCATTTGATTTTGGAGCGCACCAATTCTAATAATTTTAGCCATGTTTTATTGGTTCTTCTAGTTGAAATTAATTATCGTAATGACATTAATTATAATCCCCTAATTTAGAAAGGAGCTTTAATGGCACACCTTCTATTTAAGGTTTTTCAAAGTTAGGTGTTTTTTGTGTTATCTATTAGTCAATTTTAACTTAACAATAAAAACATTTATACTTAGCTATAGACAAGTACAGATATAAAATTTTCCATACAATCTGGAGAAAAAACAATTTACAAGGGCTCCTTGTTTGAATGAAGATAACCAAAGGGTTATCTTATTATCACACAGGATTAAAAATTGAGAGAGCAATAGTTAAAATTCAGAAGAAATAATTAGTAATAAGAATTTATTCTTACTTTTAGTAGTTCATAATAAAACCAACTTAAAATGCGATTATCAACACTATTCTTGGCAATAACATTATTGCTGTTTAATTATTCCCCAGTACAAGCACAAAACATTAATAAAAACCAATATGATGCACTAGAGTACAGGCTTATAGGCCCTTTTAGAGGAGGGAGAAGTGCAGCAGTAACAGGCGTTCCAAACCAACCTAATCTATTTTATTTTGGAGCAACTGGAGGAGGCATATGGAAAACCACCAACGGTGGCCGTGAATGGGAAAATATTTCCGACGGTTATTTTGGAGGTAGTATAGGCGCAATTACAGTGTCTAAAAGCGACCCTAATGTAATTTATGTTGGAGGCGGAGAAAAAACCGTTAGAGGAAATGTGTCTTCGGGTTATGGTATATGGAAAAGTGAAGATGCAGGAAAAACATGGACTTCTTTGGGATTGGATAAATCAAGACATATTCCAAGAATTGCTGTTCACCCAACCAATCCAGATATTGTTTATGCAGGCGTTATGGGAAATTTATACAAACCCACCCAAGAAAGAGGATTATATAAGAGTACTAATGGTGGAAAAACATGGCGTAAAACCCTGTTTTCAAACGAACATGCAGGAGTTGTTGATTTACAAATGGATCCAACAAACCCTAGGATTTTATATGCATCAACGTGGCGAATCAACAGAACCCCTTATAGTTTAAACTCTGGAGGCGAAGGTTCAGCACTATGGAAAAGTACTGATAGTGGTGAAACCTGGACAGAAATTTCAAAAAACAAAGGCTTCCCAACAGACACATTGGGAATTATAGGCGTTACAGTATCGCCAGTAAACAATCAACGTGTATGGGCAATTGTTGAAAACAAAGACAAAGGCGGTTTGTATAGAAGTGAAGATGGAGGGGAAACATGGCGTTATATTAATAGCAATCGCAATCTGCGGCAAAGAGCTTGGTATTACACACGTGTTTATGCCGATACAAAAGATGTAGATAAAGTGTATGTTTTAAATGTTCGTTATCATAAAAGTACAGATGGCGGAAAAACATTTAGCACGCATGGTGCACCTCATGGAGATCATCACGATTTATGGATTGCACCAGAAAATCCAGACCGAATGATTATTGGAGATGATGGTGGTGCCCAAGTTACTTTTGATGGTGGCGAAACATGGAGTACTTATCACAATCAGCCAACAGCACAATTTTATCGTGTCACGACCGATAACCATTTTCCGTATAGAATTTATGCTGCACAGCAAGATAATTCAACCGTAAGAATTCAACACAGAACAGATGGTAGGTTTATCACCGAAGATGACTGGGAAAGCACAGCAGGTGGAGAATCGGCACATATTGCTATTGACCCTGAGAATGACGATATTGTATATGGTGGTAGCTATGGTGGTTATTTAACACGTGTTAACCATGAACGAAAAACATCAAGAGCCATAAATGTTTGGCCTGATAATCCAATGGGTCATGGTGCCGAAGGGATGAAGTATCGTTTCCAATGGAATTTCCCCATAATTTTTTCAAAGCACAACCCTAATAAACTGTACACATTTTCTCAAAACGTTCATGTAACTGAAAACGAAGGGCAATCTTGGAAAATTATTAGTCCAGATTTAACCAGAAATGACCCAGAAAAACTAAAATCTTCAGGAGGACCAATTACTCAAGACAATACAGCTGTTGAATATTATTGTACCATTTTCGCCGCTCAAGAATCATCTTTACAAGAAGGGCTGCTTTGGGTTGGTAGCGATGATGGATTGGTACATGTCACTAGAAACGGCGGACAAACCTGGGACAACGTGACACCAAAGGGAATGCCAGAATGGATGATGATAAATAGTGTGGAACCAAGCGCCTTTGACCCTGCAACCTGTTATATAGCAGGAACTAAATACAAATCTGGTGATTTTGCACCTTATTTATATAAAACAAGCGATTACGGAAAGACTTGGTCAAAAATCACGAATGGTATTAATCCAGAACATTTTACAAGGGTAGTACGCGAAGATCCTAAACAAAAAGGATTATTATACGCTGGAACCGAAACAGGAATGTATATTTCTTTTAATGATGGCAAAAACTGGAAACAGTTCCAATTAAATTTACCTATTGTTCCTATTACTGATCTTACAATAAAAGATAATAGCTTAATAGTAGCAACTCAAGGACGAAGCTTATGGATGATAGATGATTTAACAGTGATTCACCAATTATACGATGCAGATAAGTCTAAAAACATGTTGTTTAAACCTAAAGACACCTACAGAATGCGTGGAGGTAGTATTAAAGGGAGTAAAACCAATGGAACCAACCTTCAAAATGGTGTGATAACATATTTTAACTTGAATAATTACGATGAAAAAGACGAAGTATCCCTAACATATTTTGATACAAAAGGAGATACTATTAAAACCTATAGCACTAAGTCTAAAGACAATAAATTATCTGTTAAAAAAGGAACCAATCAATTTATTTGGAATATGATTTATGATGGTGCCCAACGTTTCTCAGGAATGATACTATGGGCAGGGAGTTTAAGAGGGCCAAAAGCTGTTCCAGGGAATTTTAAAATAAGTTTAAATGTAAATGGCGACGTATTGAGCCAACCATTTACCATTTTGGCAGACCCTAGAGCAGAAGGTACTTTAGACGATATGAAAAAGCAATTTGTTTTTATAAAAGACATCAATAAAACACTGGACAACACTCATAAATCTATTAAAAAAATTAAAAAAATTAATGAAAAATTAGATGCTTTTATGGCGCAGTATAAGGGCAATGACAATGTTAAAGATTTGGTGGAAAAAGCCAAAACATTAAAAGATGAATTCTCTAAAATTGAAAAAGCACTTTACCAAACGAAAAACCGAAGTGGACAGGACCCTTTGAATTTTCCAATAAGACTCAACAACAAATTGGCGCACTTAAATTCATTGGTAGGTAGAGGGGATTTTGCACCTACTGATCAAGATGTTGCAGTTAAAAACGAATTAACACAAAAAATCAATACACAATTAGAAAAGTTTGACGATTTGGTAACAAAAGAAATTAAGGCGTTTAACCAAGCATTTAATGATAAGAAATTGAACTTCCTGTTTGTTGAAGATTAATGGGTTGATATAACTATATAAAAGCCCTACATCTCATTTTTGTTATAACATGTTTGTAGGGCTTTTTTAAACGCAAACCCAACAAGAACCACGCATAATATCATGGCTTGATTATTGATATAATTCACATAAATTTATTAAATGACCTCTAAAAGACTTTCGTTACGTTCACGTATTTTTCTTTACATGATTTTGCTAGTTGTTGTAGCATCTATATTAATAGCTGCCGTAACACTTTTTCAATATAACGAACAGTCTAAAGACTATCACAAACAGCGTCTGGAACGAAAAGAAAGACAGATTTTATCTAGTATGGATTATGTACTGGAAGAAACAACTTACGAACGTACACCAGAAAGATTAGGGCTCATTTTTAAAGACAAAATTTACGAAATCGCCAATAATTTAAATGTCGATTTTAACCTATACGACCTTCAAGGAACTTTGGTAAAAAGCTCAGTACCAAATATTGAGAACGATTCTATATCAAGGCGTTTATCTCCAGAAATATTAAACCAGTTAAATTTTAGTGTAAACAAACGTTTTGTTGAAAAAAATGAAGCACTAGGAGGAAATTTCCAATCCTCATATATTATTTTTTCAGACTACAACGCAAAACCTTTAGGCATTTTACATGTCCCATATTTTGATGATGATTCTTTTAATCAAGACGAGCTTAAACAGTTTTTGGTTCGTTTGGGTTATGCCTACTTTTTCATGATTCTTGTTGCTGTTTTATTCGCTTATTTTGTGTCACGCTATATTACAAGGTCATTAAAAACCATTAGCGATAAAATGAATGAAACACGTTTAGAAAAACGAAACAAAAAAATTGAACTTAAAGGAGCTAGTGTTGAGGTTTCTGCACTTGTAAAGTCTTATAATAGTATGATTGACGAGCTGGAACAAAGTGCTGTACAGTTAGCAACAAGCGAGCGAGAACAAGCTTGGAGAGAAATGGCAAAACAAGTGGCACATGAGATTAAAAACCCACTAACACCAATGCGTTTAACGGTTCAAAGCTTTCAACGCAAGTTTGACCCAAACGACCCAAATATTCGTCAAAAAGTAGATGAATACACCAAGACATTAATTCAGCAAATAGACACCATGAGTTCCATAGCCTCAGCGTTTTCAAATTTCGCTAAAATGCCTGCTCAAAAAAGCGAAAAACTTAATGTGGTAAAGGTTGTGGATTTAGCTTTAGATATTTTTGCCGAAAACTACATAACCTTTATACCAGAACAAAAAGAAATTGTTGCAACATTCGATAGGACCCAACTTATTAGAGTAGTTACAAATTTGGTGAAAAATGCAATACAAGCAATTCCAAAAAACAAAACCCCTAAAATTATCGTTAAAGTATTTTCTGAAGCAAACAATGTCATATTAACTGTTGAAGATAATGGTAACGGAATTGTTGATGAGAACACATCAAAAGTATTTGAACCAAAATTTACTACCAAAACAAGCGGAATGGGATTAGGGTTGCCAATGATAAAAAATATTATTGAAACCTATAATGGAAGTATTACTTTTGTGTCCATAGAAAATGAAGGCACCACATTTAAAGTGAGCTTTCCTAAATAATTAACCAAAATGACCTTTGAAAATATATTAGTCGAAAAAAGTATTGGTATAACTACTATTACCATTAATAGACCAAGCAAATTAAATGCACTTAATAGAGTAACTATTGAAGAATTACATAACGCTTTAAACAATATTAAAAATGACAATGAATCTAAAGTGATTATTATTACCGGAAGTGGTGAAAAAGCATTTGTCGCTGGAGCAGATATTAGTGAATTTGCCGATTTTAATATTGAAGAAGGAAGTAATTTAGCAGCTCAAGGACAAGAACTATTATTCGATTATATAGAAAATTTTAATAAACCAATTATTGCGGCAGTTAACGGTTTTGCACTTGGAGGTGGATTAGAATTGGCTATGGCATGCCATTTTAGAGTGGCAAGTACCAATGCAAAAATGGGATTGCCCGAAGTGTCCTTAGGTATAATTCCTGGATATGGTGGCACACAACGATTACCACAATTAGTAGGAAAAGGACATGCCATGGAAATGATTATGACCGCTGGAATGATTGATGCTCAAACAGCCTTATCTTACGGCTTGGTTAATCATGTAACTACACAAGAAGATTTATTACCGCTAACAAAAAAAATAGCCAGTAAAATAATGCGAAATTCACCAGTAGCAATTAGTGCTGGAATTAGAGCAATAAATGCAGGTTTTATTGATGGCGTAAATGGCTTTCAAATTGAAATTGAAGAGTTTGGTAAATGCTTTGGAACCGAAGATTTTGAAGAAGGAACGACGGCATTTCTTGAAAAACGTAAAGCAGATTTTCCAGGGGAATAGCCTTGAAATTTTAAGGCTCTAACCTCGATAAATCACCTTTGTTAACTACCCATAATTTTTTTAACAGTTTTCAATTATAATATTGATTAATTTAGAGTGCTGCTTACGCAAGTATCCACTTTTTATTCTCATATTATGAACTCCAAATCGACCCTAAAAGGGAGAGGTGCACAATTAAATGTACCCAACCGTTTCTTCGAATTAAGCCACGAACAACGTGACGATTTTCTAGAGTTTTGTCATAAAGAAGGTGAACAACCAGACAAAAACAAAACACTATATCTACCTGTATTTCCAAAAACCATAGTCAATAAGGTAACAAGTCCAGATGTTGGCATGATGTACTCCATGAACCCTTATCAAGGCTGCGAACATGGTTGTGTGTATTGTTATGCACGGAACAGCCATGAGTTTTGGGGCTTTAGTGCAGGGCTCGATTTTGAACGTCGCATTTTGGTTAAGAAAGACGCTCCAAAACTGTTAGAAAAATTACTTAAGAAGAAAAGTTGGAAAGCACAGACCATTGTACTATCTGGAAATACAGATTGCTATCAACCAGCCGAAAAACAATTTGAAATAACCAGACAATGCCTGGAAGTTTTTTTAAAGTATAAGCATCCTGTTGGTATTATTACAAAAAACGCCCTGATTTTACGTGATTTGGAGATTCTGAAGATACTCGCCAAAGATGATTTGGTTGGTGTAAATATATCTATTACCTCACTGTCTGAAGATACAAGACGCATTCTTGAACCACGAACAGTAACCACAAAAAAACGGTTGGAAACTGTGAAAACGCTTTCAGAAAAAGGAATTCCAGTAAATGTGATGTTAGCACCAATAATTCCATCCATAAACAGTCATGAAGTTTTCCCATTGGCTAAAGCAGTGTCTGAAGCTGGAGCTTTGAGTATTGCTCATACTATTGTACGATTAAATGGCGCTATTGGTGAAATATTTACGGATTGGATTCGTAAAACCCTTCCAGATAAGGCAGAGAAAGTGCTACATCAAATTGAAAGTTGTCATGGAGGCACTTTAAACGAAAGTCGATTTGGTGTTAGAATGCGAGGTGAAGGTCAAATTGCCAAACAAATTAGCGATTTGGTGCATTTGGCGAAACGAAAATATTTTAATGGGAAACAAATGCCAAGGTTAAATACTCAGCTTCATGAGCAGTATAAAGTTGGGCAAATGAAGTTGTTTTAAGTTAATGGGAGTTCGATATAACTCAAAGTATAAACTAGGGTATAAATGCTTGGTTGTGAGCGCTATGTTTAATTTATTATAAACACCCACCTTACTCCTCCCTCAAGGGAGGAATTTTCAAAGATGAAATTGTCCCCTTGAGTGGACTTTAGGGGTGTTTTATTTCAATGAATTTAAACGACTCTTCTTATAGAATTGAGTTTAAATTATTAATATTAATAAAGACTCTGTTGAAAAATGCAGTGATTGTGAATTTCGTTATATTTGTTTAGGTTGTAGATGTTTAAAGAAAAAATAATTCCATTCCAAACAACCGAATTGTAATTAAATCAAATAAATTATGAGAACAAAAAATTACTTCTATTGATGATGCTATTGCCACTATTCTCTATTGGTCAGAATAATTATTCCATTGTTTATGAAGCGGATAAGAATGGCGACAATATTTCAGGAGATATAAATGTTTTGATAGAGTGTATTAAAAATGGAAAACCTATTAGAGTTGGTTGGATAATAGAACTCAAAGATTTTGATAATAAAATTCATATAATTGAACATTGGACAGATGCTGGGTTTTTAACAATACTCAATAACCATGCTTTTGCACAAATAAAAAACAATTTATGAACAAGGGGTAAATTTCGAAAAAGAAACAATTAGTCTTATAGATGGTAAACCTAATGGATGGGTTGCTATAGTAAGTACTACTGGAATCATGAAACAAAAATTTGGTAACATCCTCAGAGGTACTGAAGGTATGACAAAGGAAGAAATACAGAATATGATTAAATCAATGGAGACATCAAAAGTTAGAACAAAGTGGGCAACATTCAATTAAGATCCTGAATCATATTATTATTGAAATTTCTAAACAATTTTCAAAGAGATTCTCTAAATTTTTTCCTCAAGAGTTTTTAAGAATTGCTACCAAATTGTTTAAGAGAAATATTTCAAAGGAAACTGAAAACAAACACCCTCTTTACTCCTCCCTCAAGGGAGGAATTTAAAAGATGGAGTTGTCCCCTTGAGGGGGCTTTAGGGGTGTTATGTTTCAATTAAATATGGTCATGACTTATAAGTTAAACACATTTAAGTTAGGATTTTTTCAAACACAATTTTAGTCTGTCCTACGTCATTGGTGTACATGCTTTTAATATCAAAACCATTTTTCAGATTTAAAATCATCATAGGCTTAAAACGATTCATTGACTTCGTTCTCAATTTCTGGTATCCTTTTTCTTTAACTCTTTGTTCTTGTAATTGTCCAAGTTTTTTAGCAATGCCTTTTTTTCTGTTTTCAGGTAAAACACCTCCAACCCAGCTGTAAAAAGTAGTGTCGTTATATCGATACCCAATTTTAAAGCCTAGGAGTTGACTATGTTGAGAGCAAAGTATTATGATGAGGTCTTCTTTTTGACGAATCCTGTTTTTAAAAAAGTCTAATTTGTAATCATCAAAAATGGATTTGTAAACTACCAAGATATTTTCAAGTAATTCTTTAGAAGGAGTTCCTTCCACTATTTTAAAAATAAACCTATCGCTTTCCATCCCATTCGACATAAAATTGATCTAAGTATTCCTCCATAAATTGGTGACGCTGTTTAGCAATGAGCTTCCCAGTTTTAGTGTTCATTTTGTCAGAAAGTAATAACAATTTTTCATAAAAATGATTAATGGTAGGCGCAGTTGACTTTTTATATTCCTCCTTAGTCATGTTCATGTTTGGTTTAATGGAAGGGTCAAATAGTTTTCGGTTTTTAAAACCACCATAATTAAAACAACGTGCAATACCAATAGCTCCAATAGCATCTAATCTATCAGCATCTTGAACGACATCAAGCTCAGGAGAAGTAAATTTTTTGCCTTTTTCTAAAGATTTATTGAAAGATATATTTTCAATTATTTTAATGACATGCTCAATAACCCAACTATCTACATTGTGCTTAAATAAAAACTCTCTAGCTATTTTTGGACCAATAGTATCGTCTCCTCCCGAAGCGTCGGGATAGAATTTGCTATCTGCAATATCGTGCAATAAAGCACCAAGAGCTACAACTAATTTATCTACTTTTTCGCCTTTAGAAATTAGTAAAGAATTATTATACACCCTTAGGGTATGAAACCAATCATGGCCACCTTCGGCATCTTTTAACGTGTCTCTCACATAGTTTTTTGTGGCTTCTATGAGGTCTTTATTCGTCATGATAAATATCGTTTATAATGGTTTGTTCAACTTGTTTTGCTAATACAATAGGCTCGTCAGAACTTACTGGAATAGGTTGATGTACTTTAAATTTAATATGCGCTCCTAAACCCATTGGAAATTTACCATAACGCAATGTTTTCCAAGAATTATTGATGCTTATTGGCACTATAAGTGCGCTTGGCATGTGGTTCATTAAAGTAAGCAATCCTTTTGTTTTAAAGGGTTTTGGGTTGCCAGTTCTGCTACGCGTTCCTTCAGGGAAAATTACTGCAGCCCAATTATTTTTTTCAACTCGTTTTGCAAAATCTTCAATCGCTTTTATAGATTCTATTGGCTTTTTTCTATCAATTAATACGGAACCTCCATGGCGCAAATTATAGGATACACTTGGAATACCTTTACCTAATTCCTTTTTACTTATAAACTTTGGATGATGTTTTCGCATGTACCACATTAAAGGAGAAATATCATACATACTTTGATGATTGGAAACTATAATTAAAGGTTGATTCGTTTTTATACGATAAGGATTTGTAAACGAAAAACGAGTGCCTAAAATATTTAAACAACGCATCAACCAAAACTGTAACCAAATAACAGAAACTTTATGCGCCTTGTAGCCTAGCACATTAAAACAAAACCATTGAATAGGATGAAAAACTATGAGCGTTAGAAAAAAGAAAAACGCATAGATAAGCGTAAGTGGATATGCTAGAAGTTTAATCATTTTTAAATGCTAAAATGGCATTTAAAAGTAGGAAAAATAAAAGAAAATACATTTAAAAAATTGGATTACATGTATTATCAATGCATTCAAAACCTAAAGGAGGAGAAGCAATAGAACAATCTGAAATAATGCCCCACTTTTCGTTTAGTTCTTGTTCTAATTGGTTATAATCATTTACCCAAATCAGTAATTGGTCGACATCTATTGAGTTTGTGTATATTAAATAATTCCAAGGGCCACCACAGGGCTTGCTTCCAAAACCAATAAATAAGCATTCGGTATTTTCTTCGCAAACAGACGTTGCTGCTAAATCTTCAATTGTAGCTTTATAAATATTTAGTTCAGCTCTATCTTCTTCATAAGTTAATGGAGTATTATCTTTATCACATTGCATAGCCACAAAAAAGAAAGAAAAAGATAAAAGCACAAAAGTTTGTTTTAAACTTTTCATAATAAGTGTTTATTTATAGATGAAATAACATACAATAAGTTGCGTGAAAATAAAAAACCACGAGATTTTCGTGGTTTAATTTTTATTCGTCACTCCCTCTTTCCTTTGGAGAGAGGGTTAGGGAGAGAGGTCTAACAATGTGTGTTGTAAGCATCAACAAGGTTCTCAGCAATCAGTTCTGCTGGACGTCCTTCAATATGATGACGCTCTAGCATGTGTACTAATTCACCATCTTTAAACAAAGCCATACAAGGCGAGCTTGGAGGGAAAGGAATCATGAATTCACGAGCCTTATCAGTTGCTTCACCATCAACACCTGCAAACACCGTTACCAAATGGTTTGGTCTTTTTGCATTTTGTAAACTTTGTCTTGCTCCTGGACGTGCATTTGCTGCAGCACAACCACAAACCGAATTTACAACAACTAGTGTTGTGCCTTCTTTTGTCATGGCAGCTTCAACCGCTTCAACGGTATGTAATTCTTCAAAACCTACATTTGTTAGGTCTTCACGCATTGGTTTTACTAATTCTGCTGGATACATATTTTTAATTTTAAGAATTATTAATTTAAAGCACAAAGATACCAATTGTGTAACAAATTCTTCATGCAATCTACTAACAAATAGTATATTTACTTATAATTAAAATCTATTACTTACATGAGTTTTTCAAAGTGGATTGGAGCATCGATAGGTTGGTCGTTTGGAGGTCCAATTGGAGCCATAATTGGTTTGGCGTTAGGGAGCATAGTAGATTCTATGGCAAACGGAAAAGGAAGTCCATTATTAGGTGAACGACAAACAGGACGACGTCAAACAAGATATAGAACCAGACCTAGACAACGACCACAAACACAATCTGGAGATTTTGAAGTAAGTTTATTAGTATTAGCATCTATTGTTATAAAAGCCGATGACCATCAAGACCAACGCGAACTGGATTTTGTTCGCCAACAGTTTACGAACATGTATGGTAAAGAACGAGCAAATCATGCATTCAAGCTATTTAAAAATATTAACAAACAGAATATTTCTACACGACAGGTTTGTAATCAAATTAGACAAATGATGGACCATCCATCACGATTACAACTCCTTCACTTTTTATTTGGAATTGCTAAGGCTGATACTCATGTCACTGAAAATGAAATCAAACAGATTTATACTATTTCGGGTTATTTAGGCATTAGCTCTAAAGATTTTGAAAGTATAAAGGCGATGTTTTTTAACAGTACCGAAAATGCTTATAAAATTTTAGAAATAGAAAAAACGGCAACGGTTGATGAGATTAAAGCTGCTTATAGAAAAATGGCAAAGAAATACCATCCAGATAAGGTCATACATTTAGGAGAAGAACACCAAAAAGGTGCTGAAGAAAAATTCAGGCAAGTTCAGGAAGCTTATGAACAATTGCAGAAGGAGAGAGATTTTTAGTCTAATCTAAAAATATTTTTACCCTCACATAAAAATCACTATCTTTGTAGCCTAAATTATAAGTTTTGGTTACATTATCAGAAGAAAATTATTTAAAAGCTATTTACCATTTAGGCAATCAAGGAGGTAATGCAGTAAGCACAAACGCTATTGCAGAACAAATAGATGCTAAAGCCTCCTCAGTGACAGATATGATTAAAAAATTAGCTGAAAAAGAACTAGCTAATTACATAAAATATCAAGGTGTAAGTCTAACAGAATCAGGACGCTTAACGGCAAAATCTGTAATTAGAAAGCATCGCCTTTGGGAAACGTTTTTAGTTAATAAGCTCAATTTTTCGTGGCATGAAGTTCATGAAATAGCAGAGCAGTTAGAGCATATTAAGTCTGAAAAATTAATTGATAAACTAGATGATTTTTTAGACAACCCAACACACGATCCTCATGGAGACCCAATTCCAGACAAACTTGGCAATTACACCAAAATAAAAAGCAAAAGCATTTTAAATATTAACACTGGTAGTCAAGGTGTTTTAATCAGCGTTAAAGATTCTTCTAAAGCATTTTTAAAGTATTTGAATAAAAACGAACTGGCTTTAGGTGATACCATTAAAGTGATCGATTTTGAACCGTTTGATGATTCATTTACTATTGAAACCAAATCAAAAACCATGACTATATCTAAAAATGTCGCCGAAAACCTTTACCTAAGTATCTAAGATGAACAATTATAACCCAGTATCAGCATTGATTGTGTTCTTTGGAATAACCATTTTGCTGTTCTTGCTATTCAGACCAACAAAAGGATGGTTTTGGTTGCTTCAAAAAAACTTTAAAAGCGACGAAAAAGTGATTATTGAAGACATACTCAAACAGCTTTACCATTTTGAAAATTCAGGTAATAAAGTGGATACCAAAACATTGGTCCAGTCTTTAAAATTCAAGAACAAAAGCATTGTTGAAGCCATAAAAAAAATGTCTATCAATAACTTAGTATATTTTGATTCTGATGCTCTAAAATTAACAGAAGAAGGTCACGAATATGCATTGCGAATCATAAGAGTTCACAGACTTTGGGAACGTTATTTGGCTGACAGAACAGGGTTCCATAAAAACGAATGGCACGACAGAGCCGAACGTATGGAGCATAAGTTAAGCCAAGACGAAACCAACAAGTTAGCTTCGCAATTAGGGAATCCTCAGTACGATCCACATGGTGACCCAATCCCTACAAAAACAGGTAAAATAGCCGAAATTGAAGGCGTAGAATTGCCATTATTACCAGTAAATTCTATTGCGAGAATCACACATATTGAAGACGAACCTGAAGTGATTTACAAACAAATACTTGCTGAGAATATTCACATTGGCTCTTTAATTAAAATAGTTGAAAATAACAAAACACGCATTGTCTTTCACTCAGAGGGTGAAGAATTTGTATTGGCTCCTATTGTAGCATCTAATCTTACAGTATTGCCAATAGAAAAAGAAGTAGTCATTGAAGATAACATTGCGAGGCTTTCAGGGTTACAAGAAAATGAAAATGCAGAAATTATTGGGATTTCTAAAGAAAGCAGAGGAGAAAGCAGACGACGTTTATTGGATTTAGGATTTGTAAAAGGCTCAACAATAAAAATAGATTTATTGAATCCGTTAGGTGAGCCACATGCTTATTTAGTAAAGGGAACATCGATTGCTTTACGAAAAGATCAAGCCTCAAAAATCCTTATAAAAAAATTAGACAATGGAAATTAAACCTATAAAAAGCGCTTGTGATACTTGTGCGCATTTTAATGCAGAAGGCTTAAAAAAGCTAGGAATTAATGTTGATAATTTTGACTTTGTTGTGGCTTTGGCCGGAAACCCCAACACAGGAAAAAGCACAGTGTTTAATGCCTTAACAGGATTACGACAACATACTGGAAATTGGCCCGGAAAAACAGTTACCAGAGCGGAAGGAGGTTTTCAATACAACCAACAGAAGTATAAATTGGTGGATTTGCCTGGAACATATTCATTGCTTTCAACATCAACAGACGAAGAGGTTGCTAGAGACTTTATCCTCTTTGGACGACCTGATGTAACCATTATTGTTGCCGATGCCAATAGACTAGAACGTAACTTGAATTTAGTACTTCAAATTTTGGAGATAACTGATAAAGCAGTGCTTTGCCTTAATTTAATGGACGAAGCAAAACGCAATAATATTGTTATTGATCAAAGAACATTAGCAAAAGACTTAGGTATTCCTGTGGTTGCAACTAGTGCAAGATATAATGAAGGTATTCCAGAGCTTATTCAAACTATTTCTGAAGTGGCTAATGGCACCATAGTGTGTAAACCTCATCGCATTAAAAATGTACCACCTAATATTGAAAAAGCCGTAAAAAAATTAAGTGTCGAAATAGAAAAAGAATTCCCAGGAATATCTAACAGTAGATGGATAGCATTTAGATTGCTAGAAGGAGATTCTCAAATAATTGACGCCTTAAAAACAGGTGAATTAGTATAATTATGAGTAAGAAGAATATTGAAAACATTATTGAATTATCTAATGAATTACGATGGCAAATTGGTGACGATTTTCATGATAATTTAACCGAAGGAATTTATGCTGATGCTGCCACAATTGTTAAAGATAATGTTCAAGTAGAAAATGGAAAAAAACGCTTTCGATTAGACTCTAAAATTGATAAAATAGTAACTAGCAAAACACTAGGATTTCCTATAATGTTTCTCATTTTAGGAGTGGTATTATGGTTAACAATCATTGGCGCAAATTATCCATCGTCCATGCTGGCAAATTTATTTTTAGACACCATTCATCCTGCATTAAAAGGATTTGCAACAAGCATTAGTATGCCTTGGTGGCTTGATGGGTTTTTAATCGACGGTGTGTATTTAGCAGTCGCTTGGGTAATTGCTGTGATGCTGCCTCCAATGGCCATTTTTTTCCCGATGTTTACACTACTGGAAGATTTTGGATATTTACCTCGTGTAGCGTTCAACTTAGATAATTTATTTAAAAAATCTGGAGCTCATGGTAAGCAAGCTTTAACCATGAGTATGGGATTTGGTTGTAATGCAGCAGGTGTTGTGGCTACAAGAATTATTGACAGTCCTAGAGAACGACTTATAGCAATAATAACAAATAATTTTTCACTTTGTAACGGAAGGTGGCCAACACAAATACTTATTGCCACTATTTTTATTGGAGCAGTTGTGCCTTCATCATTTTCAAGTGTTGCGGCATTATTGTCTGTGATTGGGATTGCTGTATTAGGAATGGGTTTTATGTTTTTAACATCTTGGGCTTTATCAAAAACCGTTTTAAAAGGAGAAGTATCTACTTTTAATTTAGAACTGCCACCTTATAGACCACCACGTTTTTGGAAAACTTTGTACACCTCTTTAATAGATAGAACTTTAATTGTATTGTGGAGAGCGATTGTTTTTGCTGCTCCTGCTGGCGCAGTTATTTGGCTTATTTCTAATATCTATGTTGGCGACGTAAGTATTGCGCTTTGGCTAATAGAATCGTTTGATGGATTCGGATTATTATTAGGATTAAATGGTGTTATTTTATTGGCCTATATAGTAGCAATTCCAGCGAATGAGATTGTAATTCCAACAATATTAATGCTAACAGTATTAGTTACTGGAATTGCTGGAGGAGAAGGTGCAGGTGTTATGTTTGAGTTAGATTCAATTAGTACTACAGGAGATATTTTAAAAGCTGGAGGTTGGACATTACTTACAGCTATTAATTTAATGCTTTTTAGTTTACTACATAACCCTTGTAGCACGACAATTTATACTATTTATAAAGAGACTAAAAGTACTAAATGGACTTTAGTGGCTTCTATTCTACCTGTGATTTTAGGCTTTATTGTCACATTTCTCGTAGCGCAGATTTGGAGGCTTTTTTAATCAAATTTTTAATTTTAATTTAATATAGATGACACTAAAAAAAGGAGTCGCAATACTCATATTTTTAATATTTACTACTAGTGCTTTTACACAAACAATAATTACAGACAGACCCGATCAAACCGAAAGCTCTTCTACAATTCCAAAAGGAAGTTTTCAAATTGAATCTGGCATTTTATTTGGATCAATAAAAGACAAGGTTTTTTCAGAAGAAATACTTCTAGCGCCAACAGTTTTATCAAGATACGGAATTACCAAAGGAATTGAAATTAGGTTGTTAACCGAGTTTGCCAGTGTAAAAGATAAATTATTGAATAGCACTGTTAAAGGCATTGCTGATTTACAGATTGGGACTAAAATTCAACTATTTAAAAAGGAAGGGATTAATACAGAAATAGCAGTTTTATCGCATATTATTGTACCTGCTGCAAAGGACGATTTATCCATTAATAAGTTTGGTGTTATTAATAAATTAGCAATTTCACATGAATTAAGTAACACAATTGCTTTAGGCTATAATATTGGATACGATTATTATGGAACAGGAAAAGGAAATCTTACTTATTCCTTATCATTTGGTTTTGGAGTTACAGATAAAATCGGGTTTTATTTAGAGCCTTATGGCAGTATTAATGAGTTTGACACCCACGAGTCTAACTTTGACACAGGAGTTACTTATCTTATTAATAATAGCTTTCAATTAGATGTTTCTTATGGAACAGGAATAAACCATAATATGAATTATATTTCTGTTGGGATGAGCATAAATATTTTAAAAGAAAACAGGAATAATATGTAGTTGTTTTTTTAGAAATTTTAGTGACAACCACAATCGTCTTTACCACAAGAGTTAGGCTTTTTTTTCTTAGGAGTCCAGATAAATTTTTTGATTAAAAAGGCAATGGCTAATAAGCCGATAACTCCAATAATTATATTTTGTACAATCTCACTCATTATTTTAAAATTTGGTAAGCAATTAACGCCACAATATAAGCGATAAAAGACATGCCAAAGAGCTGAATCATTGGCCATTTCCAACTATTGGTTTCACGCTTTACAATAGCCAAAGTACTCATGCATTGCATGGCAAAGGCGTAAAAAAGCAGTAAGGAAATACCAGAAGCAAACGTAAACACTTTGTCGCCATTATCATGTACTTCTTTCGCCATTCTGTTTTTTATGGTTTTATCATCATCATCTAAAGCACTGCCTACACTGTAAATAGTTGCTAAAGTCCCAACAAAAACTTCACGTGCAGCAAACGAGGTTACTATACCAATACCTATTTTCCAGTCGTATCCAAGCGGACGAATGGCAGGTTCTATGGTTTTGCCAACAATGCCAATAAATGAATGCTCTAGTTTGAAGGCAGCAATTTTATTATCTAATTGTTCTCCTTTTAGTTCTGGGAAATTTTGCTCAACTATAGTATTAGCATTTTTAAAGTCGTTTCCAGGACCATACGATGCTAAAACCCAAAGAACAATAGAAATAGCTAAAATTATTTTACCAGCTTCAAACACAAACGATTTGGTTTTCTCTATAACAGTTAATGCTACGTTTTTAAGCAAAGGCACTTTATAGTTGGGCATTTCAATAACAAAAAACGTTTTTCTGTTGGTTTTTAATATCTTATCTAAAATATAAGCTGAGAATACTGCCATCCCAAAACCAATTAAATACAACAACATTAATGTTAAAGCTTGATAGCTCAAGCCCAAAAAGCGACCTTCAGGAATTACCAAGGCGATAATTATTAAGTACACAGGAAGCCTAGCAGAGCAAGTGGTAAAAGGCGTAACCAAGATGGTTATTAAGCGTTCCTTCCAGTTCTCAATATTTCTGGTTGCCATAATCGCTGGAATCGCACAAGCGGTACCAGAAATTAAAGGCACAACACTTTTTCCACTAAGTCCAAAGCGTCGCATGACCCTATCCATTAAAAAAACCACACGGCTCATATAACCACTTTCCTCAAGAATAGAAATAAACAAGAATAAAAAGGCAATTTGCGGAATAAAAATAACGACGCCACCAATTCCGGCAACAACGCCTTCGGCAATTAAATCGGTTAATTTACCACCACCTGGGAACGCAGTTTTTATCCAATCTGCTAAGGAAGCAAAAGAGCTATCTATAAAGTCCATTGGCACTGTTGCCCAATCATAAATGGCTTGAAATATTGTGAGAAGAATGACAAAGAAAATCACATAACCCCAAACTTTATGAGTCAAAACCCTATCAAATTGCGCTCTAAATCCCTTGGCTTTAGACACATCAATAGTTTGTCCTTCTTTTAAAACACTATTAATAAACTGGTACCGTTTTATGGTTTCTTTTTGTTGTAACCGTTTTAGTTCGCTTTTGGATTTGGTTTTGAATTTTGAAAAATCAAGTTCGTTTCTATCTATTTTTCCAAAATTGGCATCCTGACTAATAACCACCCAAAGTTTATATAAATCTTGGTTTGGAAATGCATGTTTAAGGCTGCTAAAGTATTCACTGTCTATAGTAGATGTGTCTAAACAGGGTTCGGTCGATAAGGTTTTGTAGTTTTCAATGAGGTTTTTTAAATCTGTAATACCTTCATTTTTCCGTGTGCTAACAAGTGCAATTTTTGTTTTAAGCTGTTCTTCAAGTAGTTTAATGTTTAGGGAAATCCCTTTTCGTGACATTCTATCAGCCATATTAATGACTAAAATTGCAGGTACTTTTAAGTCTTTTATTTGAGTAAAAAGAAGCAGGTTACGCTTTAAGTTTTCAACATCGCTTACAATAACTGCTACGTCAGGAAAATCTTTGTCATTTTTGTTTAATAGGAGTTCAATGACAACATTTTCATCTAGAGATGACGCATTCAAACTATAAGTCCCAGGAAGATCTAAAATATGCGCTTTTACACCACGCGATAATTTGCAAATCCCTTCTTTCTTGTCAACAGTAATCCCAGGGTAGTTCCCAACTTTCTGGTTTAATCCAGTCAAGGCATTAAAAACAGAGGTTTTACCTGTATTTGGATTTCCAATTAAGGCAACATTTATTTGTTTACTCATTAATTTCTTTTATTAAAATTAATGCTGCTGTTTCTTTTCGAATGGCTACAAAACTATCATTTATGTTAAGGTACATTGGGTCGTGAAATGGAGCTACTTGTAATAATTCTACATCATTTCCTGGCAAACAACCCATTTCGAGTAGCTTTAATGGGATATCTTCAGAAGAGCTATCAATAATAGTGGCGCGTTCACCTTTTTTTAAATCAGCGATTGTTAAGGGCATCCTTATTTAGATTCATTTTAAAGAAGCAAAAGTAATAAAAAAGATTATTCTTTATAGGAAGCTTTTAAGGTTTTTATATCTTCAATTAAACGTTCAATTTCTTTTATGTCTGTTCCATCATAAAAACCTCTTATTTGTCGCTCTTTATCAATGAGCATAAAGTTTTCGGTATGTATCAT
>Ga0316205_10001731_pt1 | contig 25738 bp, 27 predicted proteins | sample 3monthpyrite_MG_FD_204941 | JGI IMG/M metagenome (GOLD analysis project Ga0316205, IMG submission 204941) | Microbial mat bacterial communities from mineral coupon in-situ incubated in ocean water Damariscotta River, Maine, United States -... | ecosystem: Environmental > Aquatic > Marine >... | reverse complement strand
CCCGTAAGTCCATTAACTCCCAAGCTCTGAACATTTGGGTCACCAAAAGCATGCGATTGGATATGGCAACTAGCACATGCTATAGTACCATCGCTAGAAAGGTTTTTGTCATAGAAAAGAACACGACCTAATGTTGCTGTTTTGTCATCAATAGGGTTGCCATCAGTATTGTCTTGGGAAATATAGTCTGGAAAATCCTGATTGGCATAATTGAAAAGATTATCCAAATCGACGGTAGCACTAACCAATATCCATCCAAAAGCCAATAAGAGCAGAAAGTTTACTAATTTATTTTCCATAGGAGGGCGATCTTAATAGTGATTTGGTTATACAGAAAACACGTCAAATATAGCTGTCGCTTTTAATGTATTTCATGAATATAATCAAATATTTGTTTATGACGGCTGTATGCTACAATTCTATTGGTTGACTATGGTCTTGCCAGAACTGATAATTGGATAGGTTTTCTGTTATAGTATGGGCGTTCGGGCGGGCTATTCGTTGTAGTTATGCCTCGACAAAGCCGCTCGGCATAAGCTGCCACTGCTATCCCTAACGCTGTTTTGACTAATTTTTTCTTCAAATACAAAAAAGGAATACTGATTAAAACTACGTAACTTTAGGGGGTGATTCAAGAACTTAAAGACAATTACGGGCATCAATTCGAAGATGCTTTACTCGAAGAAATTAGTAGAGTTGGCACCTTCAAGGAGGTGCCAGAAGGCTTTAAGCTTATGGAAATTGGTCAATATATAAAGTCGATGCCGCTGTTGTTAAGTGGTGCCATTAAAATTTTACGAGATGATAATGATGGTGACGAATTGCTTTTGTATTTCTTAGAACGCGGAGAAACTTGCGCTATGACATTGAGTTGTTGTTTGGGTGAAACAAAAAGTGAAATACGAGCCATAGCCGAAACAGATGCAAAACTAATTATGATTCCTATTGAAAAAATGGAAGCATGGACCACAAAATATAAGAGTTGGAGAGATTTTGTTTTCGCCAGTTATCATGGACGCTTGATGGAGATGTTAGATACTATTGATAGTATCGCTTTTATGAAAATGGACGAACGATTAATTAAATACCTGAGAGATAAAGCAAAAGTAAATAATGGAGATATTATTCAGAATACACATCAAGAAATAGCCTATGAATTACATACTTCACGTGTTGTAGTTTCCCGATTGCTCAAGGCACTAGAAAATAAGGGTAAAATTGAACTCCATCGAAATAGCATTCTACTTAAAGATATTTAATATTGCTATGTAACCAATGTTACTGCTCAACACAATATTCCCTCCTACTTTTGCCTCACATTAATCAATAATATGTATGGAATTAATTGAAATATTTGGATATGCCTGCGCCTTGATCATTGGAATTTCACTAGGCCTCATAGGCGGTGGCGGATCTATATTGGCAGTTCCAGTATTGGCATATCTATTTTCCGTAAATGAAAAAGTTGCAACAGCTTATTCATTGTTTATTGTAGGTGCGAGTGCCTTGGTGGGTGGGCTCAAACAACATTTTCAGGGTTATGTAGACTGGCGTACGGCGATTGTATTTGGAATTCCAGCAATCATTGGGGTAACCATTGTACGACATTATGTGGTGCCAGCACTCCCAGATGTATTCTTCACCATTAATGAATTCGAATTTACGCGACGAATGGGAATGTTTGGTTTATTTGCAACCCTCATGATCCCAGCAGCATTTTCGATGCTTAAAGAGAGAAAAGAAAACAAAAAAGCAGGTGGGCCAGTAAAATATAACTACCCACTCATTCTTATAGAAGGGCTCATTGTTGGAACAATTACAGGTCTGATAGGCGCAGGTGGTGGGTTTTTAATTATCCCTGCACTTGTGATATTAGCCAATGTGAGAATGAAGGTAGCAGTGGCAACTTCATTGATTATTATTGCGTTTAAATCCCTGTTGGGGTTCTTCCTAGGAGATGCCTTAATGATGGAGATTGATTGGCAATTTTTAGGAATATTCACGGGGCTTTCTCTAATAGGGATTTTTATAGGAAGTTACATGGGAAGTTTCATCGATGGGAAAAGATTAAAAAAGGGATTTGGTTACTTTATTTTCGTCATGGCCGCGTTCATTTTTTATATGGAATTTTTTATAAAACAATAAAATCAAGGCATGTAACTTATGTTACTGTAAAACACTAATTAGAATATTAATTTAGTTGAGTAATTATTCGCTTTCTTAAAGCGTGAACAAAATTAGAAACTATGAACATTGAACAAATTTATACCGGATGTCTTGCTCAAGGAGCATACTATATTGAAAGTAAGGGAGAAGTAGCTATTATCGATCCGCTACGTGAAGTACAACCCTATATTGACAAAGCTAACGCTGACCAAGCGACAATCAAATACATTTTTGAAACTCACTTTCATGCGGACTTTGTAAGTGGTCACGTAACCTTATCAAAAAAGACGGGAGCGCCTATAGTTTATGGGCCAAATGCTGAAACTTCTTTCGATTCGATTATTGCAGTAGATGGTCAAGAATTTAAAGTGGGAGACCTTACAATTATTGCCTTACACACCCCTGGGCACACCATGGAAAGCACATCATATTTATTAAAAGATGCCCATGGTAAAGATCATGCTATTTTTAGTGGCGACACTTTGTTTTTAGGAGATGTAGGACGTCCCGACCTTGCTCAAAAGGCAGCATCAATGACTCAAGAAGAACTAGCTGGAATTTTATACGACAGTTTACGAAGTAAGATAATGACGTTGGGAGACGATGTTGTGGTGTATCCTGCTCATGGCGCTGGATCCGCTTGTGGCAAAAATCTTAGTAAAGAAACTGTGGGCACCATTGGAGGTCAAAAGCAATCTAATTATGCACTACGCGCAGATATGACAAAAGAAGAGTTTGTAAAAGAAGTGACAGAGGGTCTTTTGCCTCCACCTCAATACTTTCCCCTAAACGTAAAGATGAACAAAGAAGGGTATGAAGATATTCAGGACGTTATTAAACGTGGTATTCACGCTTTAAGCCCAGACGAATTTGAAGTTGCCGCGAACGAAACGGATGCCTTAATCCTTGACGTAAGACATCAAACCGATTTTGCGGCAGGTCATGTCCCTCGTTCTATATTCATTGGTCTTGACGGCAGCTTTGCTCCTTGGGTAGGATCCCTAATTGGCGATGTGAAACAAAACATTCTGCTTATTACACCAGAAGGACGTGAAGAAGAAACCATCACAAGATTATCACGGGTAGGCTTTGACCATACTATTGGGTATTTACAAGGCGGATTTGAAGCTTGGAGAAAAGCAGCAAAGGAATATGATACGGTAACTTCTGTACCAGCCACCCAATTCAAGGATGAAATTAGTCTTAAGAAAGACATAGCCGTTTTCGATGTACGGAAACAAGGAGAGTTTACTTCAGAGCACTTGGATGGAGCAAGTAACACGCCTCTTGATTTCATTAATGATCATTTAGCTGAATTCCCTACTGAAAAAACATTCTTCGTGCATTGTGCTGGTGGCTATAGAAGTATGATTGCCATTTCCATCTTGAAGAGTCGCGGTATACACAACACCGTAGATATAGCAGGAGGATTTGATGCAATAAAAGAAGCAGGAATAGAAACTACAAACTATGTTTGTCCCTCAACTATAAAATAAAAAAGTATCATGAAAAGGGCGGAGAATTTAGACCATACCTATTGGGAAAACAGATATCAAGAAGATACCGCAAGGTGGGATCTAGGTGTAATATCACCACCCATAAAAGAATATATTGATCAATTAGAAAATAAGGGATTAAAAATTCTAATCCCCGGTGCTGGAAATTCCTATGAAGCAGAGTATTTATTTAAAAAAGGGTTTCACAATGTGTACGTAGCCGATCTAGCACCCTCACCGCTGCAGAATATAAAAGATCGTGTTCCAAATTTTCCCGAAGGACAACTTTTACAGGCCAATTTTTTTGATATTGAAATGAAATTTGACCTGATCATCGAGCAGACTTTTTTCTGTGCAATACACCCCTCGTTACGAGATAAATATGTCTCCCAAGCTAGCAGTTTATTAAATAATGGAGGCAAGATTATTGGATTACTATTTGATGCACCACTGAATGAAGATCAACCACCTTTTGGGGGAACCAAGCTAGAATATATCGATCGGTTTTCGCCAAAATTCTTAATTAACGCCATGGAGACAGCGACTAATTCAATCGATACAAGAGCGGGAAGAGAATTATTTATAAATCTCACTGTTAATCCTAAGTGATATAGAGGTTTTAGCGTCTTACATCTCTAAGCATTCTTTTGAAGAACGAGTGTCGACATACAGCGTAGGTAGTTTACATTTGTTGTCTTAATCTGCTCTAGAAAAGTAAGTTCGTTTTCATTCATTATCTCCTGAAGTAATTTTTCGGTTAGCAAAAATCGATTTGTTCCATCGCCTAGTTTATAAACCCCATCCCCAAGATCAATTACGTTGTCCCCAATCCCAATATCTGAAGCCGTCCGTATTAAAATGGAGCCATTTGGTTTGAGGACCCTAATTAATTCTAAAAGCATGCTCCGAAATTGGATTTCATTTTCAGCAAAATGTAGGACCGCCGAACAAATAATGTGATCAAATGAACTTTCTCCGAAGGGAAGCTGGGCTAATTGGGCTATTTTAAAATTACTTTCAATTCTAGGATATATCTTTTTCATATAACCAATGGCGTCACTATCTCTGTCCACCCCCCATACCTTGAAATTGTTGTGGTAGAACCAATGTATATTTCTTCCACTACCACAACCCGCATCTAATATTTTGTCATCTTGACTGTATCTGCCTTTTAGTATTTGATCTAGGACATACACATCTATATTTCCAAGGGTTTGTTTTAGGTTCTCTACTTCCATTTTTATAGGCTTTATTCGTGTGACATTGGTAACAGTTTTACGAATTTACGTTTAATATATTCGAATAATGTAACTCAAAAAATATCTACAAGCCTGTAACAAAGGTTACAGACGAATAACCGTGAATGTAGTTTCTTTGCACATGAAATCAATAAATTATTATGAACTGGATATTTGAACCTTGGCCGTGGTATGTCTCAGGCCCAATGATTGCCTTTATCATGTTTTTGCTACTTATGGTAGGTAAAAACTTTGGGATGTCTTCTAACCTTAGAACACTTTGTACTATATGCGGTGCAGGAAACAGCGTAGGCTTTTTCAAATTTAATTGGAAAGCGCAACGATGGAATCTTGTAGTTGTTTTAGGAGCCATTATAGGCGGCTATATAGGGGCAAACTTTTTGTCTCATGATGTAGCGGTAGCGATAAATCCAGAGACCATTGATGACTTAAAGACGCTGGGGTTTCAAAGTGCGGGCACAACATACTTGCCAGCCGAATTGTTTGATTTATCAGCATTTACTAATGTAAAAAGCCTATTGATCCTTTCAATTGGTGGATTGCTAGTAGGCTTTGGTTCCAGGTATGCTGGAGGTTGCACCTCTGGTCACGCCATTTCGGGCTTAAGCAATCTACAATTGCCTTCGCTTATTGCGGTGATTGGCTTCTTTATAGGCGGCCTTACAATGATACACTTCATTTTTCCTTTACTTTTTTAACCATGAGAACACTTATTTATTTATTCATAGGAATATTATTTGGCATCACGATGTTTAAGTCGGAAGCCGCATCTTGGTTTCGTATTTACGAAATGTTCAAGTTTGAATCGTTCCATATGTATGGAATTATTGGCTCTGCGCTTGTTATAGGTATTGTTGTGGTGGCACTAATAAAACGATTTAATGTAAAGTCGTTTTTCGGAGACAGGATTCTTTTTATTCCGAAGGAGAAAACCTTTGGCCGTTATCTGGTTGGTGGTGTTATTTTTGGCTTGGGCTGGGCCCTAGCTGGAGCATGCCCTGGGCCCATGTTTACTCTTGTGGGTGCAGGATACCTTCCCATCCTATTGGTGATTGCTATGGCCATATTGGGAACCTACCTTTATGGGGTCTTGAAAGATAAGTTGGCCCATTAACTTTCATGGTTAACAGGACACTTAGCTTATCAGGAGCAATAAAAGCCAACTATGGTTTAATGGGTATGGTTTTTCTGAAGTTGAACTTAGGAGAGTTGAATATTAACTGAAGCCTTGTAGCCCCATGGTTTTTATCAATCTCAAAGTATTCGTATATAATACCGTCGCTTCGGTAACTATTGATTTTTTCTTTGCTCCAATTTATGGTCTTCTTTTCAACTAGAGAATCATTTTGAAAGAGATTCAGCTTCAGGGTAACCTGAGTTTTATTCCTTCCATTGTATAAGTGTGCTTTTCGATACACAAAATATTCATTAATACCGAAAACAATAATTTTTGAAGAATCTTTAGGAGAATCAAATAGTTTGACGACAGTTCCGTTTATGCCCTTATGAACCATTTTTGGGGCTACATTTTTCTCAAGGGTATTAAAAAGACTCAGATTGTAAAGCTTAAAATCGCCTAAATATTCTTCGGAAGGTTCCTTCGGAAGATTAACTCGCCAGTTTTGCATTAGGTCTTTCACCTCACTATTCCCGTACATATAGGCAAACCGTTTTTGGGCTTCAGTTAAATTATTAAAGGCATCGATGTTTAGTTCATTTAGTTTAAAAACCTTGAAATAGCGTTGACCAGTAGGTAGTTCAACCAAATTCGCATTGTTATCGGTAAGACGTTTCAACTCTAAAAAGACACCCTTAAAATGGGGCATATATGGATAGTGGGAAGTATTCATCTGCATAAGACCTTTTGCCCCGTTATAAACCACATAATCCACTTTATTAAATTGGTTGTATTGCAGCATTAACGTCTGAAAACGTCGGTCTTCAAAGTCGAAAAGGCCTTTCAAAAACTTAGTCCTGCGCACTGTTTCACTTGACGGATGGGCATAAAAACTATTGGCTTCAATAAACTTATTCAATGCGACAAATCCATTAAGTTTTGTGTTTGTCAACAATACTGCACCCTTAAGCGCTTGGGTGATCTCTTCGTTTTTCATAATTATTGGAACTTTAGCAAGTTCCAATTCCTTTAAATTTGACTTAGAAACTTCCATCAGCTTGGTTCCAAGTTGAAATATGCCAACAAAGGACAATATCATAAGGGTTATAGTAATAAAACGTTTATCGTACGACCTGATAATCCTTTCAATAAGCAATACCAAGGCGGTATACCCAATAACATGCAGAAATGGATATATATGTTCAATTAAAATTGGACTGTCTGCGAGCAAGCCAACATAACCCAACAAAAGAAATAATAAACATGCTAAGAGTAAGATTAATAAATACTTGGACAATTTGTTTTTCATATCCGTGGCCAGAAAAATTAGAGCAGCTACAAATAAAATATTATTGAATGAAAACAAGCCAATCTTTATCGAACCATGCAGAAAGTATTTGTTCTGCGTAGAATCAAACGGATGTGTAAGTATATCATAAACGTACGGTATAATGTAAGGTGAGGCGACTATAAAAGTCAAAATTACAATAAGAATTTGGCTCTTATAATCTTTAAACAAGCCTTTTAAATAGCCAAAACCTAACTGAGATCGGTCCTCGAATAGTTTATTAAAAAGGGATAAGATGACATAAAGAACAAAAACAAAGAAGAAAAAGTAATAGGTGCCAAATAGTAATCCCCCAATTAATCCTCCTATGAGAATCTTCTTCTTGGATAATGTCGTGTTTTGAATAAAGTAATAATAAAACCACGGAATAATAAGCACCAACACTATAATCTTATACGGTTTAATATATAACGGATAAGTCAACGAGAGAAAAACAATGACGGTCAGAAAAAACGCTAACATCTTATTTTTCAAGATAGAATTCCAAAGGGAATAGGCTGCAATTGGCACAAAATAAACGGTAAAGATCACTCCATATTTAGCCATCATATTGGGAGACTCTCCTACGATACGGCCCACTTTTCCCAAAACATATTGAAAGTAATAGGGATAAAAACTGCTTTTCCCCTGATAAGTGAAATCTGAACTCAGCCAACTCTCATAATAGGTTGAAATTAACGCCAAATTAAAATAAGCATCCGAATCGATACCATGAAAACCAAATCGGTACTCACGTAAAATCCAAGACACAATTAGGGCGTAACACATAGAAAACAGGAAGGTTCCCCAAAACCCCAGATCAATCTTTGAAAAGGACCTGTACAGTAAAACGATAGAAAAAAGACACAAACCTACAGCCAACAGTATGACACCGCTGGCATAGGGTTCGGTAATTAATATTTTCTGAAAGATTTTATTTAAAACAACGATTCCTAAAAACCCAACGACGATTAAGATAAATCTATTCCTAAAAGACCTGCCAAGGTCTCCCTTAAAAGCGTTAAAAATATGCCCCATAGTTGTTAGTTGTTTGGACTGATAGTTTTGAAAATAATCTGTTATTGTGAGCCTAAATTAGGTAAATTTCAAAAATAAATTGGACTTGAACATTAATACTTTCTGATTTCGCTTTTACTCTTTTCTCATTATAAATAAACACTTCACACAGCTGCCTCATACTACAATATGATTTTTACAACCATAAAAAGGAGCTACTAAACCAAATAGAAACCTCAAAAAAAGCAACCTAAATCTAATCATTATAATGGTGCTTTTTTAACGATTTATTTATGTTTTGCGCAATTTCAACTATTCTGAATCATGCCAACCTACCCTAACAGGGTAGTATTGAGGAATCCCTTTGTTCGACAATATTAATAAATGGAAGGGCAGAATAAGCCCTAATCACTCAAGAGTTTTCAATATCAATTGATAATGTCAATTAAACAATTGGTGATGATACTCATCAACTAAATCTTTCATAGCTAGGTCTCCACTAGAATCTCCGTGGTAAACTGTCCATTGATATTCGTCCATTTTTATTTCATCAACCACCCGTATTACTTTCTCATGATAATTACAATTGGGAGTGCTAAACTGTCCATTGAATGTATCATTTGAATAGTCGGCTTTGGTGCAAATTAAACCTACGTCTAACCATTTTGCGATGGGTGTTAACCAAATATCCAAAGAAGCGGATACCAAATAAATGTCACCTTCAATTTTATGCTTTCTTATTGAATTTAAGGCAGCTTCCCGGAACATGGGTCTCTTTATAATATGTTGCAGATACGCTTCGGAGATTTTTGTAAGTTCATGCTCCGATTTTCCCTTTAAAAAAAATGAAATAAAACGTCGTTTCACATTGCCCTTCTGAAAAAGTTTCAATTTGGCTCCAAGAAACAAGGGTACAAAGGCACAAAAACCAAGGTAATATTTAAACGAATTTGTTGAAAACTTCAAGAAGTCGAAAAGCGAATCTTTCGTTGTAATGGTTCCATCAAAATCGTAGAGAAAAAGTCGTTTCATAAAGACATTTTCTTAAAAATAAACTCTGGAATATTTCTAATGATAAACATAATTAGTCGCCAAATTGGTCCAATATAAATGGTGTTCTTCTTTTTCTTATAGCCCTTATAGATTAGGCTTGCCGCTTTTTCTGGAGAAATAGTTAAGGGTTTCGGTAAATCAAGATTTTCTGTCATTTTGGTTTTCATAAATCCAGGCTTCACCGTTAGCACATGAATTTTATGAGAGAATAGGAAGTTTCGTAAGCCACTAAGATAGGCCGTTAGTCCCGCCTTTGCACTTCCGTACATAAAGTTACTCTTTCGCCCGCGTTCTCCAGCAACGGAGCTTAAAACAATCAAAGTCCCCTTCCCTTTTTCTATGAGTGATTTTGAAATAGCATTTAACACTAAAACCAAGCTTGAGTAATTAATTTTAAGAATTCGATCGTTATCATCTTGACGCTCTAAAATATCTTCTCCTTCTTTTCCAAGATATCCTGAAGCACAAAATACCGTATCAAAATTAAGAGATGAAAAATCGAAGCTCGAAAAATTCATGAGATCCAAATCTATTACTTCAATATTGGTGTTATACTTAACTAAAAGATGTTTTTTAAAAACCTCGGTTTGCTCCGTGTTCGAAGAGAACAAATAAAGGTTCTCTAATTGTTCTTTCTGAAGAATGAGTTCGACAAATGCTCGGGAAACATCGGAATTTGATCCAAGTACAATCATAAGTTATTTTTTATTCTTTTATTCTGAATAGAATCAAAACTGCCTTCGTCAATAGTTAAATAATTAGTCAATTCGGGTCGGGACAAGCTATCTTTAGCCCTATAAATTCGCCCACCATACTTTAATACTACCTCGTCTAATTTTGGAACAAGCAGGAATAATTCCTTATTTACTTTAAAGTCCAAAGCTAAGGTATAACCTTCAATTGGGAACGAATTATAGGCTTTTTCATTCTTCTCTCCAAAAAGTTTGAGAACGGCTAGAAAAGACCCTTGCCCACTTTTTGCTATCTCCGAAAGCACCTCTCTCATTGCTTCTTTACTCGTTTCTTTAGGAGTAACAAATTGATATTGAATGAATCCTTTTTTGCCGTAAATTTTATTCCAATTAAGGATGGCATCCAGAGGATAGAAAAAAGTGGTGTAATGGGAAATAAACTTCTTTTTCCTTGACCACTGCTTATAGTAAAATAATAAATTGAAGGCCTTTACGCTTAGCGAATTAAGCACAAAGCCCGGAAAATTGATAGGGATATTTAATTTTCCTTTCTTCGGAATTAGATATTTCTGTTCTCCTTGTTTCTTGGAAAGCTGATCATTGGTTGCATGTTCACCTCGCATCAATATCGATCTCCCTATGTTTTTACCTTTCTGAAGGCAATCTATCCAAGCTACGGTGTAAGTCCAATCTTTCGAATCCTCAAAAAGCGCAAAAATTTCATCTAGATTCTTTGCCTTGATTGACTCTTGATAGATATAAGAATTCTCTATTTTTTTTAATCTGAAGCGAGCACTCAATATAATTCCAGTAAGCCCCATAGCTCCTATGGTCTGCCAAAACACATCAGCATTTTCCTCTTTTGAACATCTTATAATAGTTCCGTCAGCGGTTAACAATTGAAAGTCTAAAACGAATTCAGAAAAACAACCCTCCATATGGTGATTTTTACCATGAACATCGGCTGCAATTGCCCCTCCTAAAGTGATAAATTGAGTTCCAGGTGTCACGGGTAAGAAAAATCCTCGAGGGACTAGAAATTCAAGTAATTCTGAAAAAAGAACTCCAGACTGGCATTCCATTTCTCCTTTTTCGGCATCAAAATCTATAAAGTGGTTTAGATCGAGTGTCGAAACAATTGTTTCATTTAAAGAAGCATCACCATAACAACGACCATTTCCTCTAGCAATAAAGGTGTCGGTTGCTGTTCTTTCTTTTAACAGTTTTACAAAGAGTTTCGTATCTACCTCTTGGGCATCCATCTTGGGGAAATTTCCCCAATTAGCCATTGTTCTCGTTCTTTTCATTTGTAGTAAATAATCAAAACAAACGAAATAATCCAACACACAATCATAAGCTGAACAAAAAGGTCTTTATATACAAATTTAGTAGGAGATTCTGTTTTATTGAAAACCATAGTCTGTTGAAGGTATCGCAACAAACCTAATAAAACGAATAAGGTGGTTGCATATACATATTCAGATCCAAATCCAACCACGACGTCAGGGGATATGGTGTACATTATATAACAAACCAAGGTAATGGCAACTGTAATGGTTAATGCGGTATCAATAAATTGAAGATTATATCCTCGCAAAGAAGGTCTTGCTTCACTGTTTGTGGATACCAATTCGCCCCTTCGCTTCCCTAGTGCGAGAACCAATGCGAGAGAAAAAGTAAGTAACAATGCCCATTTAGAAACAAAAATGGCAGTCACTAGCCCTCCAAATATGACACGTAGAACAAAACCGATAGCAATAATGGCAACATCTAAAATAGCAACAGTCTTTAATACAAAAGTGTAGAGTAGGTTTAACACAAAATACAACACTAGCGGTATTATTATCACCAAACTAAAATTATAAATGGCTATTAGAACTATGGCTACAACGAGCGGCACAATTAAAAGAAGTCCCGTTCTTTTGGAAATACTTCCATTAGCCAAAGGGCGGTGTTTTTTGACTGGATGTAACTTATCTTTTTCAATGTCCTTATAATCATTGAGGATGTAAATTATACTTGAAGTCAAGGAAAAGGTTATAAAAGCAAGAAGTGCTCCAGTTAATCCTTCAACATTCAGAAACTCCCCAGCAAAAAATAGAGGAAGAAACACGAACAAGTTTTTGATCCATTGATGTACCCTAAGTAATTTTATAAATGGTTTCATAAGGAATCCTTTCTCTTTTTATACCGAATTCGCCGAACTGTTTGTATATTATATTTATTGGCAAAGGTTGTGGAATCGCTTTTATAATAACCTTCGACCATTGGAATAGCTTTTTTATACTTCTCTGGCACAGGTCTTAAGTCTAAAAATACAAAATATTCATTGGAAGATTCCCGACCAACCAATTGAGTGAGAGCATCAAAGTTGACTCTTCCTTTGCTAAATTTATACTGGGTAAGGTAGTATCTGAAATAGCGCTCATTAGTGGTATTGGCTAGGTAAAATATAGGAGGATCATTATTCATTAATTTGGTTTCTGCAGCAATTTCCCGATAAGACGTAGTCTGTGCATAATAGGGATTCTCTTTTAGAAATAATAACAAAAGACTGTATCCCAGGACGGTCGCGAGGATTCCATTTCTTAGACTCCTACCTTTAATTTTACTCAGGTAAAACGCTAGAATGAGTAGGATAGGCGCCAACATTACTATAAAATATCGAGTAACCATCATACTTGTGGACCAGCTAGATTTAAAGTACGGAATCATAAAATAAACCGCTGTCCAAATCACAAGCATCGCCAATACCTTGACCTTATTCTTGATCAATTTCTCCACGAATTTGACTTTACGAAACCTCCGAAGCATTAAAAAGACTCCGGTAAGTAGAACTAACGAACTTGCTATAAAGGCAAGCGCATAATCGTTAAAAAACTCTTGGGTATAGGTATACACCATCTCCAGACTAGGCGCGTCCCTCCAAGATTTTGTTTCTCGCTCCAAATGGACTTTTAATATGGGAAACCAAAATGAGAACAGAAGTATGGGCCCCACAAAAGTTATAAGGTATTTCCAGAATTGTCGTTTTACGATGGTCCAATTAATAATTACAAAAGACGCAGCAAACTGTGAAGCCATGACAAACATTCCAAAATAGTGCGTGTATAACAGAGCCGTCGTTATCAACACATAGGCAATACTATTTTTAGTATTCATTTCCCCACGGAGCAACTTGACAAAAAAGTAAAAGGAATAATTAGAAAGCAAAAATAATAGACCATAGGCTCTTACTTCTTGACTGTAGCGAATTAAAAAAAAGTTTACCGTAGCTAAAAGAACAGCATATAAGGCTACCTTCTTATTGAATAGCAATTTCCCTAAATGATAAAGTGAGAGCAGCCCTCCTAACCCGATAACCACATTGAAAACGCGCAAAGAAGTGTCACTATAGCTAAATATATGACTCCAGAAATAGGAAAGGATGTTGTGTAATGGAGGATGAATGTCTAATTTTAAAAGGAAAATAATATGACTTATAGAATTTGCTGGATTTGCCGTATCGGCTGTGAACAACTCATCATTCCACAAACCTTCATAATTCAAGTTGAAAAGGCGTAAAACCAAGGCGCCTATGAAGGCGAGGTAGAGATAATGCTTAGTCTTTGGTTTAAAAAATTTCTCCATTTAATATAAGAAAATTGTATTCAAATCTCTCGTACCTAATATAATGCGTTAGTAGTTGCAAACAAGGGCCAAAGATAAAGAATTAATCTCCTAAAAAAATATTTCAATCTATATTATAACGGGTTACAACACCTTGCTGACTCTATTAAAATATTAAGATTCTGGATACTTTCTGTCTCAGTCCAGCACAGATGTTAAATAGTATACCGGCTCGTCACCGTTATTAGATGTGGGTGCGTCTACTTTGAGAAAGGTGACTGTTTGTCCATGACGTAATTTGATTTGTTCCGTCCCATTTAACGCTATATTCCCTCTTCGGCCATTGCCTTGCCAGTCCTTGACTTTAACTATTCCATTGCCTCGAGGCTTGAAAATCTGTAACGTAATATACTCTCCCCCACTAGCGGTCGATTCCATTTTCTTAAGCACCGAATTCCCATCAAAACTAGCAGCAACATTCGTGTTCCCATCAAGAATTATGGTCCGTCCAGAAACAGGAATGCTTTTAACAATCCCAGAGGTTTTAGACAAACGTGGGTCTCTAAAATGATTGTCTCTTGCATTTATGGTATTGGTGTTGACATAATTTGTTGAATCTACCTGTGTTGCTTGTCCAAAAATAAAATTGGGCTCAAAGGCTTCATCATTGGTCAACGATGAGATAGTCACATAACTCTTTTCAATATTAATGGAAGAACCCTGAGCGATAACACAATGCCCTCCAGGCACAAATAGGTGATTAGGCGGTTCTGATCCATAGCCACAGGCATTTGCAAAACGTGTTCCGAGCACATTAATGTTTTTTGATTCTTCCACACGAATAGCGGTAAATATATTTTCAAACCAACAAGTATCAAGTGTTATATTTTGAGCTCCTTTCATCAGCATGCCATATTCCGCCAACCCAAAACCACAGTTAATAAAGGAAAGTCCGACGCTACGCCCATTTATATTTTCAAGAAAAACATTAGCACCAAAAGTGGGCTGCATATCTCTGTCCCCTTCAAATGCACAGTCTATAAACACGTTTTCAGTACATGCTCCTTTTATGTATAAGCTACTTTTAGACGCATCCACACGCCGTATTTGGATATTTTGAAACACATTAAATTGATGATCAATTGCCAAAGCTCCTTCTGTTGTATTCTGTGCTTCCAAAAAAATACCATGTCCGTTGAAATTAATAATTTCCAAGTCCTTGAAAGTACTTCGAGAAACTCCCCCAATTATACTATTTGGCCCTCTTCTACCCTCTAAATGGATTCCTCCTGTATTGGCAAATCGAGTATTTCCGTTAAGTACGAGTTTTTCAACTCGGCAGATTATTCTACCTGCGTCGATTTTCAGAAGATAATCAATATCAGTATTGCTTTTTGCAGACAAAAATGTATTGTAACCCTCTCCAACCAAGGCCACGCCATCTCTAATTATTAACGCCTTGTCAAGCAGATAGTCTCCCGTTGGGATAAAAACAGTATTCCCTTTGGTGATCTCCGAACTACCACGATTAGGGTTCCAATCGTTGTATTTATTTTTGGCTGCGTAGTCGATAGCCCGTTGAATTTTATCTGATACCGAAGTCGGATCTGGCCCTCCTGTGGCTCCGTAATAATTTACATTTATTGGACCGCTTACATGTCGAAGCCATCTTCCTGGTCTATCCTGATCGATTCCCTTGGGTTTAATAATAATTCCGTCGTCGTCCATGGCTTGCAAATCTGCCATAAAATAAAAAAACCCTTCTCCGCCATCCCTAATATCAGTATGCCCTTTAACACATAGAATAGTGCCATTCTCGGGTATTGGAAATTCCCGTAAGCTGTCTAAATTAGTAATACAATTTAAGGTAAGAAGTGCTCTATTTTCAATATCGCTTGCGAAGGTAAGCCCCGGAGATTCTAAAATTTGGGTGATACTCCAACTCACTGTTCTTCCTTCTGGTTCACTTACTTTTACATACAAGTATTTCTTCTCCGAACTCCAATCAATTTCACTAAGGACATTGTATAAGTCTGTAGTGACACCACTTCCCACTTTTACTGAATACCAACCAAGGCTGTCCGTAACAGCGGTATGTTTTTCCGCATATTTTAGTTCTTCATTTGCGGTTTTCCCTTCTTGAATTCTAATTTCAACAGTAAAACTTTCATTGGCCCTTGGAGCGCCCAAGGAGTCTACAATAGCAGCACTGTGGGTAAAGACATCATTGACCTGCCCAAAAAGAAAAGGACACGTAAGAAATAGAAGCAATGAGATAACAAATTTCATAGAGATATTTTAATTTGAAACAAACAACCGAAAAAGTGAAGTTAGGCAATTGAAAAGTTCTCACCTCTCACACAACCCAGTCATTCCAAATTTAATTCATTCTATTGAAAAAAATTATGCATTAACTGAATATTATCATTCTACTATATATTCTAAGCAGCCTGTCGCTATTCGTATGGTGAGAGTTCAATTCCGAAGCATTTAATATCACTAGAAGTTATAAACACTGCTGTCTGTAATTGCACCCTAAATGCTAGCTAGAAACCCTCAGGTCCTGTTAGTAGTATTTAATCTCAATTTTGAATTCGGTAGTTTTAGGGTCTTTCCAGATAGCTGTTACAAATCCCTTTGTTTTATTCCGCCAGCCTTGAGATTTTTTCGTTTTCGAAGTTTCGCTTCGATAGGTCTTTCGGTTTCTCTTTTTAGTTAATTGTACAATGTCTCCTACTTTAATTTCAGAATCTTTGAAATTCTTTCTACCATCTACTGGGCGAATCACTTCAACAATATCCTCTGATTTATAAGTCTTATCTGCTTTTTTATGCCCCACAAACAACCAGCCTTGAAAGCCAATTGCCTTATCCGATTTGAGGTTTTCAATAGCCCTAGACAGATATGCCGTCCTATCAATCCCCCATTCATTTGTAATATAAGAGATATAACCTTCTACTGAATTCTCATTTTTAGTATACTCCCAATATTCAGCAGGTAGCAGGCTCTTTTGAAGTGAATCGTTAGTGGCCTTTAATTCCTCTTTGGTTTTTTCTTGCTTGTTTATTCCCTCTAAAATAGTTCCTTCTTGAGCGGCAATGGTAAAGTCAAGCTTTGATTTTTGGTTCTCACTATGAAGAACATAACCCATAAATGCTCCTATCAACAGAATAACACCAATGTATAGCAGCCTGTTCTTTTTATCCTTTTTCTCGATTTCGTGTATTTTATCGTCAATGCGTTTCATATTGGGCGGTATTAAATGGTGATGTACGTATCAAATTCTTCGTTAAAATTGTCTATCTCGTTAGCAGCTATCTTATTCATAACTCGAATAAGACGATCTCTTTTCAGTTTTAAAAGCCCAATTAAATCTATCTTCCGTCCTCGACTTTTAATCCCTCCAAAAGGTCGAATGGACAATAGGTTTATGGATAAGCATCCTGCTATGATTAACCATTTATTTTCAATCCCTAAGCCTAGTGAAAGGAGAAGTACTGCAAGAACAACACTCAAAATAGCGGCGAATACAATGAGTTGCAAATTCTTTTTAATGCCTCTTTTATGCATCACAATGGCCAGATCAATTTCTTTTTCTGAAATGAGCAAATCAACTTCCCGAGTTTCTCCCGTACTAGAAACAAAGCTGGTTTCTGCAACAACCTCCTCTTGAGGGTGCTCTGAAACCCCTAGAAGAGAAAGCACCTCTTTCAGTTTTTTTGTCGCCTTGGTTTCCAATCCTAGAAATTCCATTACACTTTTAAGTCCTTTGTTAGGGTCTTTGGTAAAGTCGGCATATTGCATCCGTTGCCAGCGCATTGGAAGGTCACATTGTTTTATCAAAATTGGAATTAACTTCTTCTTTTCTTTTATGGCAAAATGAACTTCATCTTGTACATTTTGAGATTCTACTGCCGTTGGTGAAATGAATAGCAAAAATGTATTCGAGTTTTCCAACGCATCTTCAATGGCATTGTCCCAGTTTTCCCCCAGTTTTATTCCTAATTGATCCATCCAAACATTGACGCCCATGTCCTGCAGTTCTTTAACAAACTTCAAGGCAAATGGTTGGTCCTTGCTTGAATAACTCACGAAAATGGATTCTGAATTCATGATTCTTAATTTTTAGATTATCTTTTTTAGTCTAAAGGGACTATTTCGGGGGAATACAATTAGGTCAGTTTTTGTTGTGATAGTGGTTAACATAATGCGCACCCTTTTATGGCTAAAACTTCTACTACAAAGTTGCACCAGAACAACGAACTGGGTAAGCGCTAAATAGCCTAAAATTGAATACAGGTAATTTAACGGGGATGACCAGGTAATTCAACCTGTTTTGACGGGGGTAAACGTTTTTGTTTAGAGATATACACTATCTTGAAAATGAAAAATTATCTAACTTTAAAACCAATAATCATGAAAACAACAACTATTTACGCCTTCGCCATTTGTTTATTGTTAATTACCTCTTGGGCCTGTAATAATGATAAAAAAGTTGAACAAGATTTAGAATCAACAACTACTTCTGAAAGAGCCTCACTTTGTGGGTTGGAAGGCTATCCTCATGGTTTACCCGATACATTAGCGCAAAAAGATCTAAAACGATACGATGAGTATTATAATACCTTAGTGGACATTCTACCTCCTGCCGAATCCAAACATTTATCTTTAGGAGCTGAGGTAGTAAATATCCAAGAACTGTTTGAGATCGTTTGCGCAATAAAAGATGACCCTACATCAAGCTTATATGTCATGAATGCAATTAAGGAAGTCAAGAATGACGATGGCAAGATAATAAGTACCGAGACGGATATGGTTTTTGTTGTTGTACCTACTAATACAGAATCAGAATCAGTCTCAGAACCAGAATCAGAGCCACTACCGAATAGTTATTTCGATTTTACCTCACCTTGTCCCGCAGCCTGTCCAACTGTAGAGGGTATAACTTACCCAGATACCCCATCTAACTAAGCTGATCAACAATTAAAATCAATGGAATCCTACGCTACATTACATACTATTTACTTTTATGCTGTAAAACTTGCATTCATTAGTTTGAGTATTAATGTAGTATTCTGTTTCATAAAGCGCAAAAAGCTAAATACCCCCTTTTTACGCTTGTTTTATTTCCTAATTTGGAATCTCATTATTGAGATATTGGCGCAAGGTTTTATGAAGTTCGAATACAATAATCTACCTCTTTTACATCTATATACATTGGGAGAATTTATACTGTTCTCTTACTTTTATATGAGCTTGCTTGACAAACCTGCTCCTCTTAAAAAGATATTTTGGTATTTTATAATAGTTGGGAGCGTGCTCATTATTCTCAACTCGGCATTTTTCCAAAGCATTTATGCTTTCAACACCTTTGCAAAGACCTTTGTTCAAATTACCATTATTGGCTATGCGGTACTTTATTTTTACAATCTGGTAGAAAACCCGAATCTATCTATCGCCAAATCAAAAAGTTTGCGTTTGGTCAATTCGGCAATACTCGTTTACTACTCCGGAAGTTTGTTTATATTTATGTGCGGCAAGTTTTCTTTGATAGACGTCGAGGGCTTTGTTGTGTTTTGGGCTTTTAATGCAATTTTGAACTTCATCTTTCAATTGCTTATTTTAATAGGATTATGGAAAGCGTTTTTCAGGAAAACAACCTTATCAGCCTAATGGCAATTGGTATCTTAATAATGCTCGCTTTTGCGTTGGCCTTTGTGCTTTTCGTGAATTATTCTCAGAAAAAAATTCTGAATGAACAAATGCAGGTTCAAAAACTTGCTTTGGAACACCAAGCGGCACTTTTGCATAGCAACATTTTAACGCAAGAGGCGGAACGCAAAAGGATTGCCAGAGATTTGCATGACGAAATTGGATCGAAATTAAATGTAATATTTCTAAATATTCATCGGCTTAAGGAGCTTACTATAGGCAATGACGAAATAAACCCTATTACCAGTGAAATTGAATCCGTTATCAATACAACTATAGACTCTACACGGCTTATTTCGCACGAATTATTACCTCCAACCTTAGAAGAATTCGGCTTGATTGAGACCATCCGGGAATTACAACACAGTTATAATAAACTTGGAAAAATTCAAATTGAGTTCACTTCAATGGAAAACGAAAACAGTATTCAAAATAAATTGATTGAACTCAATCTATTTAGGGTAATTCAGGAGCTTGTAAACAACTCTGTCAAACATGGAAAGTGTACCGAAATAGACATAAAAATTTGGGCCGAAACCGAAGCGATCAAATTAACCTATGCCGATAACGGGTCTGGTTTTGACAGCACCAAAATTGAAACTTATAAGGGACTAGGAATGAAAAACATCCAAAGCCGATTGCAGATGATTGATGCACAATACCAATATCAATCTTCCTCAGGCAAAGGCATGCAGATTACTATCGAGTTGCAACATAGCGAAGCGATATAAAAAACAAACTGTATTATGAAAATCATTAAAGTTGCTATAGCAGATGATGAAGCCCTTTTTAGAAAGGGGATGAAACTAATTTTAGATAGTCATAGTAATCTCGAAGTAATTCTTGAAGCCGAAAACGGGAAGGATTTACTAGACCAGCTTTCACAGATACAAGACTTTCCGGACGTTTTATTGCTCGACTTGAAAATGCCAGAAATGAATGGCATCGAGGTTGCTAAAGTATTACAGAAGGATTATCCTACCATAAAAACCATTGTACTTTCAACCCACTTTAGCAGGGCGTTCATTATTAATATGATCGAGCTATCTGCCGTTGCCTATTTGCCAAAAAATTCTCTGCCATCTGAAGTAGTTGAAACCATTGACGCCGTATTTAAAAATGGATTTTATTACAATAGTGAGGTGCTGGCTATCATTAGAGAAAATATTATTTCCAAGAAAAAACCAAAAGCTCAATTTTCATTAGACCTAACGGCTAGAGAAAAAGAAGTGCTACAGTTAATCTGCGAACAATACACTGCCACAGAAATTGCCGAAAGGCTCTTCATAAGCCCAAGAACGGTAGACGGGCACCGCAATAATCTTTTATTAAAACTGGATTGTAAAAATGTGGCTGGACTTGTTGTTTTTGCCCTACAACATGAAATAGTAAACATTCCTTTGAGGTATTAAAAGAACAAAAAAAGGCCCCAATAATTGGGGCCTTTGGATTCTTTAAAATCAGCTTTTTATTTAATCACCTTCACGGTTTTTGAAGCACCGCCAATAGTAACTTGTACTAAATAAACACCCGAATTCAAGGCGCTCATATCGATACTTGTTGAAACAGTATCTGGCGTAGTTTTAAGCACTAATTTTCCTAATACATCATAGACGGCTACGTCATCAACCACAGCTTGAGAACGAACGTTTAAAATATCCGTTACTGGGTTCGGGTAAACACTAAACACATCTGCAGAGAAGTCGTCACTGCCTAAAGTTCCTACCGCTAGGGTAACATCATCCACATAATAGGTGTTTCCAGTAGTCACTGAGAAAAAATCGATAGCGGCTAATTCAACAAACGCATCGTTAAATGTAAATTCTTGATCATTGAATTGTTCATCTCCGTCAATAGATAAGGCCCAAACCTCATTGTCCAAGTCATACACACAGGTCACTAAAAACCATACGTCTTCAGGGTAAGTAAAAGCTTGGCCAGGGGTACCATCTACAGCACCAACACCAGGGTCAAGTCCGTCTTGGTTGAAAAATACATTTCCTCCTTGTAATAACTGATTCCAAGTAACACCAGGAGCCGTCAATTCTCCTTGCATATTAAAATATCCTTCAGAATTTGCAGGAATAAACATCCTCCATTGAACCGTGTAAACTCCAGAAGTTGGAACAGACTGAATTAACATCAATTGATCCACAACTCCAGAGTTGTCAATTAACATAGATAGTTCGCCTGAACTTGCTTCAACGTCACTAACTTCGGCGTCATCGGCGCCTCCATCAACTCCACTCCAAGTTCTCCAGTGTCCATTTTGTGCCGAGATGTCTCCCAAATTGTAGAATTCAAAATCATCTTCAAGTTCGACTTGGGAGTTGGCTGTAAATACTAAAGCAAAAGCTGCTAAAGCTAATAGGTAATACTTTTTCATAATGTTTGATTTTTAATTAATGAAAATTCGAAACATTAAGGTACTAACTTTAAGGTGTTTATGTAGTTGTTTGTGGTCGTGTTACTCGTTTTGTTGTCTTGAAACTTAAATCCCGACAAAAGTTTATGGTTTCTATAAGAAAATATTAACATTTACGAGGCTAAAGGAGGTTTAAAATTTAAATTGAAGTATTCTTTCGTTTTTTACTAAACGTTAATTTACCGGGCCTTAAAGTTGCACAAGTTTCTCCAAATGCCGTAAATTATCGCGATTCACGTGTTCTGAAAACCGCTCCAGTAGTAGTTTCAGTTTCGGATTGATAAAAGTCTCGCAAAACGGCTTATTCGGATTTGAATAGTAGTAGTTTTTGATAGCCTCTCTGGATGGTTTAAAGGAAGTGAAAGGTAGGATTTGAGTAATGAGTTGGTGATCAAACTCAGAATTCAATTGTTCCAAAATAAAAGATAAAACTTCCTCCTCTGAATTATCAAAATAATATAGGGCCGAACGATATTTTTCCCGCATGCTATGCTCCGAAGTACTTTTATGCGTATGTAAATGAATTTCAACCAAGACGTCCAGTGAAATCTCTTTCGGATGGTAATGAACAATAACGGCTTCAGAAAAAGTAAAGGCTTCTCCCTCTGAAGCAATCCAACCTTGCTCCACGTTCTCAACCCCTGATAAGGACTGAAAAACGGCTTCGGTGCACCAATGGCAGCCGCCACCAAAACCTATTTTTTGAACTGCACTTTCCACTACAAATTATGATTGTTCTCAAACTGCAATTTTCTAATGGCCACGGCTCTAAACGCATAAATAATCAATAATACGATTGCCATAAAAATGAAAACAGTCCCTAAATAGAGTGCCAAACTAGGCAAATTCAAAAACGATTTGACATCCAATAAAGCTCCCAATATTCCAGATAATACATAAGCTCCTGTCGCCAAATAAAGCAATACACTGGCTCTGGTTAATAACCCCAATTGCCGCAACTTTTTATTCGAAATTAGATGCTGAAACTCTGAGCATTTATTTTGCAACAAACCTGAAATCTCAGTGCTCAATGCCATCATTTGATTGGTTGTTGACAAAATAAGCAACCCCAAACCAGGTAAAATTGTAATTGGTAAATACCACTCTTGCATAATTATTTGTATTAAATGAAACCTAAGAACTGCAGGACAACATGGAACAGCCTACTTTGTGTCTGGCCCAATCGGGTCGCTTTGCAAACCACTTTTCTTGATCCATCTGTTCGCCATAGGGTTGCTTTAGCAACTGAAATAGTTCGTCAATAACAGAATAATCTCCTTTGTCCGCCGCGTCAATAGCGAGTTGCGCCATATAATTCCGAAGTACGTATTTCGGATTAACACTGTTCATTTTTTCTTTTCTTTCTGAATCGGATAGTGCCTCCTTTTCTAATCGGTCACTGTAACGCACGAACCATTCTCTCCATTGTTGGGCAATATTGTCGCTTACTTCATTCAGAATGTAAAAGGCGTCGTTAATCACTTCCAATCCTTCTGAAGCATTTCCTTTTCTGAAACGACTCAAATTCCGAAAGAACAACGTCATATCCGTTTCGGTTAACTGCAAAATAGCCTCCAAATCCTTTACGAGTAGTTGATCCTTTTTAGCTTCGGAAAACAAACCAAGTTTCGAGCGCATCATATTCAAATAAGCTTTTTTGTATTGGGTACGAAAGTCTTTCAGAATAAATTCAAAGCCCTCGGTTTCTTCAACTAAAAGGTATAACGCGTTTGCCAATTGGTATAAATTCCACAGCACCACTTCGGGCTGACTTCCATATCGATAGCGCTTATTTTGGCTGTCGGTCGTGTTGGGTGTCCAACCAAAATCATAGTCTTCTAACCATCCGTAGGGCCCATAATCAATCGTTAATCCCAAAATAGACATATTGTCGGTATTCATAACGCCATGCACAAAGCCTACTCGCTGCCAGTGAATAACCATCTCCAAACTTCGGTTGGTTACTTCCTTAAAAAATGCGACATAAGCCTCCTTCGAAGGTTCCCCTAAATGTGGAAACAGCTTTGAAATCGTATAATCCACAAGTGTCTTCAGTGTGTCTATATCTTGTCGTGCCGCAAAAATCTCATAGTTACCGAATCGTAAAAACGAAGGAGCCACTCGGGAAACAATCGCTCCTTTTTCATAAGCAGCATTGCCATCATACAATACATCTCGCATGACCTCATCACCCGAAAGTGCTAAGGAAAGTGCACGTGTTGTTGGCACGCCTAAATGATACATAGCTTCACTACACAAATACTCCCGAATAGAAGAACGTAGCACAGCCAATCCGTCCGCAGTACGTGAATAAGGTGTTTCACCAGCTCCTTTTAATTGTATGGCCCACAAGCTATTGTTGTGTTCCACTTCTGCCAAATTGATCGCTCTTCCATCTCCCAATTGACCTGCCCAGTTGCCAAATTGATGACCTCCGTAGCACATCGCATAGGGTTTTGTATTTGGTAAAAGCGTATTTCCAGTAAAGGTGTTTTTGAAATCTTCGGAAGTAATATCTTCTTCTGAAATACCCAATGTTTCGGCCATTTCCTTAGAAACATGCAATACTTTAGCTTCCGGAACCAATTTGGGTGCCACAAAAGAATAACAAGCCTGACGCACCTGGCGCCTCGTATTTTCGAGAACAGGATCCGCGGGTAATTCCTTATTAAATGTGTCTTTTATATTCAGTTTCATCGTGCTTTTCTGCTATTGTATGATATGTTTCCATTTTTCACTTCGCGATGCCACTGCCTTGATATAACTGCAAATAGCGATGGCTTTATAGCCTTCTTCCGTTAGTTTTTCAAAGGTCTTTTCGACTAAAACCTTGCCAATACCTCTTCCTCGCAAAGCATAGGGTACTTCAGAATGAATCAAATATAGTGCATCATTTTTTACTTGATACTCCACCAATGCTTGTTCTCCATTAATATCCAGCACAAACCTTTGTTGATCTTGGTCGTGAACAAGTTCCAATTGCTGCGGAATTAATTTATTGATCCATTTGTCCAAATCTTCTTTAGTTGGGTTTCTAAGCTTTTTCTCACCAATAGTGATGGTGGGGAAATTCAGCTTTCGATTTTCATAAAGACCACGCAATTCTTCTGCGTGGTCTTCATTTGCCTCTACATCCAAAAACTCGAAGGGAAGATTTCGCTTCGCTAAAAGCAATTGGTAATATCTCGTTTTATGACATCCTTCAGCGCCATATAACTTTATCCTAGGCATAACTTCCATCATTATTTTAGCTCTTTTAAAAATTGAATTGCGCCATCCACGTTTAGATGAAAATCGGCAAAAACCACCGCATCGTGTTTATCGATCAAAATAAACCAAGGGGTACCCCCAGTTTGATAGTTGGTCATTACGTTTGAGCGAGACTGACCGTCATTACCGGCATCATGTCCAAACGGAATTTTAAGATCGTACTGCTTTTGAGTGGCTACCATTTTGTCATAGGTGTTTTCCTCATAGCCTTCAAAGACCGTCTGAATGGCCAAAAAAGCAACCTTGTCATTTCCTTCCAACGCATCTACCATTTTCTTTAAATCTGGTAAGCCTTTGCTATGGCAGCCCGGACACCAACTTTGAAAACAGTAAACCACTTTTAACTTTCCTTTATAGTCGGATAGCTTTATGGGTTCGGTTGTATTTCCATTGGCATCAATCCAGTCCTTTACGTCAAACTCCTTTGCTCTTACGATTTCATTTTCCATGATATTCTCCTTTCTAATCATTTTATTCATTCCCTTTTAACTTGTCCGCATGCATTGCTCGTAGCTTAGTCAATTTAGGGTCAATAACCACTCGGCAATACCCTTGTGACTGATTGTTCTGATAGTAATCCTGATGATGCTCTTCT
>Ga0316205_10001730_pt1 | contig 25739 bp, 15 predicted proteins | sample 3monthpyrite_MG_FD_204941 | JGI IMG/M metagenome (GOLD analysis project Ga0316205, IMG submission 204941) | Microbial mat bacterial communities from mineral coupon in-situ incubated in ocean water Damariscotta River, Maine, United States -... | ecosystem: Environmental > Aquatic > Marine >... | reverse complement strand
CATCGTTAGAACCATCATTTACATCAGCAGGCACAATAGAAGCGTTACCACCAGCATCAAGCTGAATCGTTATGTCTTGTGTTAATACCACAGCAGCAATATCATCTTCAACTGTTACTATTGCAGTAGCAGTAGCAGTATTACCATTAATATCTAACACACCTAAAGTAACTGTGTTGGTGCCAACATCAGCACATGTAAAGTCAGTAATGTCCAATTGAATATCGGCAATACCACAGTTGTCACTTGAACCATTATTAATATCGGCAGGTAAAATAGAAACGTTACCAGAAGCATCGAGTTGTATGGTAATGTCTTGAGTGATTAAATTTGGATCTTCGTTGTCAGTTACAGTTACATCAAAACTACAAGTTTCTGTATTACCACATTCATCAGTTACAACAAATGTATTTGTTGTTGTCCCAACTGGGAATGCTTGACCTGATGACAAACCGGCAGTTTGCACTATTGTTGCAATTCCACAACTGTCAGAATATGAAACGGTATAGTTGACAATAGAATCACAATTACCATTATCAGTATTAACTGAAATATCTGATGGACAAGTAATTTCCGGAGGTGTTGTATCTTCAATGGTAAAAGTTGCAGATGTAGTACTTGAATTACCAGAATTATCAGTTGCTGTAAAAATCACAGTTGCTACTCCAGTTTCACCACAAGCATCGCTTAGTATTGTAAAGTTGTTAGACCAAGTGAAACCACAGTTATAAGCATCAGAAGCAATAGCACCACCATTATTAGTTAACCAATTGTTCAATTCTGTTGTGTTTTCAGCAGGATTACATTCAACAGTTAAGTTAGATGCAGTTGTTGTAATTGTTGGAGCTGTAGTATCTGGTATTAATGTGAAGATAAGTGCGGCATTTGAACCTCCACCTTGTTCTTTAACACGATATTCTATAGTTGAGTTAGTATCTAATTGACCAGTCCATACAATTCCATGGTCATCACAACAACCAGGATCATGTTCAAAAACTTGTGTTCCGTTGATATATAAACGCGCTTCATCATCATGTTTTGGTACAGCGATGCTGTATATTCCACATGTAAAGTTTGTTCGCTTATAAACAACTGTATGAAGATCATCATTTATTGAACATCCTGCATATCCAGTTGCATCATCTGGAGCACCATTTGTATTCCATTGTGTTTCAGAATCAAAAGTTAAGTTATTCTCAATATAATAGCCTCTGTATTCAACGTTGTTGGTGTCTAAATTTAAGTCGTTTCCGTTATAACCATAAACGTTCCAAACATTATCTCCAAAAATATTAGGATTACCAACTGCACATGGCGAACAGTTTTGGTTTAAATAATAGACACTATCAATTCTATTGTTATTTCCATCTCGTGAAGTTATCCTTACGTATCTAGTAGCACTAGTTAAGTTTATACTTTGATCTATATAAGTAGAACTATTAAAAACAAAATAACCATTGTTTCCGCCACCATTTATTTGAGTCCAACTTGTTCCATTTGCAGAAATATCTACTTGTATGTTAGTTGTCCAATTTGATTGTTCGTTCCATCGAATAAATATTTGCTCACTAGCATCAATTGTATCACTCAGATCGACAACTAATTGGTCACCGTTGTCATATAATTGAGCATAATTATTATCAGAACTTCCTAAAGCATTATTCTCGCTATTATTATTAACTCCACTTTCGGAAACAACAATATCAGCATAACCAGTACAAGTAGGCTGTAATGAAGTTCCTGATACTGCTACTATTTGCAAAGTTGCACCACCACCACTATTTGTAATGTTTCCGAAATAAGGAGTGTCTATTGCCGAAGGAGTAAACCTTACATAGATGGTTGTTGATGCTAAGGTTTTTGAAGTATAAGGTACATTTATAGAAGATCCGAATCCTGAATTAGAAGCTAAAGAGACTTCAAAATTGGCTGGTGCATTTAGTGTAATATTACCATTATCTGGAGTTAGTCCATAAGCAGAAAGTGCATAAGTGCTTACAATATTATTGCCGTTTGGCACATAACCCAAATCTAAAATGTTTGGTGTTACTACTATTGTAGGGTCTGGTATTGTCCCTGTAATTTGAATGTCATCAAAAACTCGGCCATCATCATTAAAAGAAAAATTATCCTCTTGTCCAAAACGTAATTGAAAAGTTGAAGTTATAGTTTGACTATTTGAAAATAGTGTGGCATCAATGTCAATGCCAGTAACTTGATTCCAAGTGTTATTATTGCCATCAAATAAATCATAAACTTCAATCCAAGAATCAGTATTACTTCCTCTTATCCAAACACGATCATTAGCATGATCTTCTTCACCTGTACTTGCATGCCAAAATGATAATTCCAAATCGATGGATGATACGTATGCAGAAAGATCTAAGGTTGCAGTAATATAATTTGTTGATATAGTTCCCGTAGGATTAGCATCCATTGCTGCTGCCTTTGTACCTGAATGACTGTACAAATCAAATTGTAAACGACCATTGTTGGTTTTATCATAACCCCAAAGACAAGCACCATTTAATGAGCCTTGATTAGAAGTGAATGTTGTTGTACTTCCAACAGTTTCAAAGCCTTCAGTCCAAGGTAATGTGACAGGGCCAGCACAAGTTGAAACATTTATATAGTTTGTTTTTGTTATAGAATCATTTCCATAAGCATTTGAAGCATCTAGTGTAACACTATATAGTCCAGGATTATTAAATATTACTTGCGGATTTTGTGAGTTAGCATTTGTGCCACCTTGATAGGTCACTGTATTTGGTGAAAAAGACCAAGTCCACCCAGTTGGAAAATCTGTTGATGTGTCTGTAAAAAGTACAATATCACTATCATAAGGAGTGACGTTATCAGCATCAAAGTTAGCTGTAGGAGCTTTATACCCAATGACCTCAACATTATCAAAATAATGAAATTCATCATTTCCCCCCCAAAAACTATTATCCTCATCATTATTCATTTGAACCCTTATTTGAAGAGTTGACCCACTTAAACTTGGTGAAGTAACCGATTGGAAAGTAAAATTATCTTGAAAATTTGCAAAATTAATCCAAGAACCTCCATTAATCCGATATTGAGCACGAATAAAATCGTCACCCTCTAAATCATTACCTGAGCCACCTAAATCTATGGAGACAGTTACATTATTGTAAGAAGATATATTAAATGAGCCAGTAGTCCAGCTTCGCACTTGATTTATACCAATACCGCTCATGTTTCTTGATGCGCCATTGACCAATACACGCATTGGACTTTGTGAAGTCCAAGTGGTAATTGCAGGTGTTCCACTTCCACTTACTGCACTTCCGTTTGAAGACTGAAAATTTTCAGTCCAAATGGTAGATTGTGCATTTAGCGCGATAAAAGATAAAATGAATACAAAAGAAAGTAATACTCTTTTCATAATAGTTGTTTTTAGTTCGGTTTTAAACCACAACAAAAACCACAATAAGGCATATAGCTTTATTGAAAAGGTAATATTTATACGCAGAAAAAGGGGTGGTTAATGCCTACCACATGGCATTAACATTTAAGTACAATTGCTTGTACACGAGCTAAAATCAATAATTTGAAATAGATGAGAATTTATGAGATAGACAAGGGGTTTATCTTAATAGGTAAATCTAATTTAGATTTTTTTTTTAAATTTCTTGTATAAAATTTTAATTAAATGTTAAAATAAACAACTCATAGATTTTTTTAGTATTTAGTCGATAGTAAAAACTTATAAATCATATAAATAGTTCGTTTTAGTTACTTGTTGTGCATTTTGAGGAAAATTTGTCAATTCGAGTGAATTTTACTCATTTTTATGAGTGAAATTAGTATCGAGAATAAGATTTTTCATTTCAAAACCTGTTCTCGATACAATTTTCTGTTGAAAATCACTCGAACTGACATTTAGTTCAGTCAAATAAATCAAAATGCACAACGGCTTTTAGTTATATTTTATAATCACTTTTTTAGTAATAATTTTTGACGAATTCGTTTCAATGTTAACCACATAAGCACCTTCAGAAATATGTTGTATTGGTATTCTTATTTCATTACTTAAAGAAGGTAAATTAGTTGCATTCCAAGTCTTCACAGTTTGACCTAATAAGTTTATTAAGCGTACTTGTTTCATATGTATTGAATTTGGCACGTTAATATAAAGTTCTTCGGAATCAGTTAAATAATGTACTACAGCAAGATCTTCTTCTATTAAAGGATTTGATAATGTTTCAGTTGGCTCGAAGGTGATGTAGAATCTATCTGCATATACATTGGCGTCCAAAGTGGTACTAAAATTGGAAGTATTGATCTGCGTTGAATTGTCTAATAACGCATCATAGATATAAACATCAATATCAGACTCAAAATTTTCAAGATTTGTCAACGATATTTCTACGTCACCTGAGTTTGATAAAAATAAACCAATAGGATATTTTCTTGATGTTTTAAAAGCACCAACCCCTTGAATTACAAATTTTTGTTCTTCAATCATAAAGGCTGCATCATTAGGAAAATTATCAGTATTTGGTGCATCATAACCATAATCTATGTTATCTGTTGCAGCATTATCTGCCGTAAAGGCTAATAATAATGGACGAATGGTATTGTCCGTAGATGTTACATTAATACGCACTCTACTAATTTCAGGAGTTTCTGAAGTTCTTGTGGAAAAACCATTATTAGCTTCAAAGAAAATTGAATTTCCACCAGATTCTTTGGCAAAAATACGTTGAGCATTATTAAAGGTAATATCATTTCCAGGACCAGAAACAGCACTAGAGCTTGCAGTGACATAGAAACCTTGAGCCACTGGGATAAATTGTTGCGGAATTTTATTGGCATCGCCTAAGCCTCCAATTTCGTCAGGGAAGGTGATGGCTGCCAGACCTCCAGAAATATTATAAGTAGCGTAACCGCCTTCGTACTCTGATAAATTATGAGATGCATTAGTAGTAGAATGTTCCCAGAAATAAATAGTACCATCTATTGAGTTTGTTCCCACAGGACCATTGTCTGTTATAAACTGGTTGGCATCAATGGCTGATGGATACGGATTTCCAACGAGCGCTTGATAATTGGCAGTAATATCCAATTCGATAATTCCGTTGTTTGGCTGTCCAATGAAAGTGTAATTTTGAAAATCGGTAACAGGGTCACCAACACCAGATCCTTTTAATGTGAATCCTAAACCGACATCAATAGGTGAACTTTGACCTTTATAAACCCAATCTGCATATGAATCATTCGGGAAATTTTCATAGGTATAAATCCATTGATTACTTAAAGAAATTGGATTTGTGCTTCCTGTGGCATCATACGCTCCAATCCAATTAATTGCTTGAGGATTTGAAATGGTTGAACCATCATATAAAACGTTGCCAACATTAAAATTAGTGCCATTTGGACTCACTGGAGAACTCCAATAATTATAGTTGTATAAATTTGAAGTTCCTTGTTGATCACGTTGCAAGCCTCCAGAGGCACCATAATTGACAATACTGTTGGCATCCATCAGTAATTGTGATTCGCCAACCAAATCTAATATTCCATTAAGTGAAAGGTAATCTGTAACTTGTAAGCTTTGACCATCAGTTGAGTTGGAATTCTCAATGGATAAGGTGTTAGATTCCACATCTAGTCCAAGTAAGGTAATATTAATATTTCCAGACGACACATTATGAGATGTTTTAACAATATTCCAATCAATAGAAGTGGTTCCATCTACACCTAAGCTATTAGGCATATTTTGTACTGAACCATTTAGCCACGTATTCGTATTGGTCCAATCTCCATTTGCATTAGTAATATAAGGAATAGGAGCGCTTTCCGATTGGAAGGTTGTCATATATCTTAATAAACCAGTTATTGATGTTGCGCTATTTGAAAGAAGATTACCTCCAGAAATATCTGAAATTTGATTCATTCTGTAATAACCGAGTAAGTTATTCCATAGCAAAGAATCGACGTTATAAGGAATTGTTGAGCCTTGAACATTGCTGCTATTGTCTTCAATTTCTTGATTCATCATTTCATGAATCTGAACTTCAGTAAGTGCTATGTTCCATATACGTAATTCGTCCATACCTCCATCAAAATAGTTTAGTGGTTTAAAGGGAGGAGACAACGTTTGATCCATAGCACCAACAATACAATCTAAAGAATTTGTTATAGGCAGTGCTCCAGCAGCAGTTGCTACATTAAGACCATCTATATAGAGGATGTAAGTTCCGATATTAAAGGTTACAGCAATATGATGCCATTTGTTTGTATTAATGGGATGCGGAGAAACAAGTGACAAACCGTTATTCCAATTAAATGAAACTATATTATTTGTTAGCTTTAAATCATAGCCATCTATTTGATTGTTGCTTTCTCGTTTAGAGATTATAGTCTGAATATTAGCATTATTGGTTTCAGATTTAATCCAGATTTCTATGGTAAAATTACCTGTAAAATTATAATTATCCCTAAAGGTTATATTGTCGTCCGAACCATCAAAGTCCAGTGCATTACATCCAACGAATGTGACTGTCATACTATCACTAGAATCTGGGCATGTTGAAGGATTATCAATGCTCCATGTTAAGGTGTAAACCTCACCAATATCTCCTGTAAATGTTGATGTTGGGCTTGTAGCATCAGAAAATGAAAAACCTGAACTTTGACCTGAAGTGACGGTCCACAATCCTGTTGATCCAGCAGCAGTAATAACATTTCCTGCCAACGTAACGGTTGTATTGGTACAAACAGAGTTTGTGAAATCCAATCCAGCATTAGCAGTATCAAAACTATTTATCGTAATTGTAATGGCATTACTTGTGACTGTTTGGGCACAAACAGATTCACTGGACGTCATTAATACAGTGACTGTGTCTCCATCTGTTAAGGTGGTGGTGTCAAAGGTTGATAGTGTTTCGCCAGGAACATCTACACCATTTATTTGCCATTGGTAAATAGGCGTTGTACCACCAATGGTTGGTGTGGCTGTAAACGACACCAATTCACCCAAACATATTTGAGTGTCTGAAGCTGTAATTGTAACAGATGAGCTTTGTGCTAAATCTGTAACTAAAACATTGGCATTGCAAGAACTGGAATTTCCAGCGTCGTCTGTAACAGTAAGCGTAACCATATTGTTCCCAATAGTTGAGCAATCAAAAGTAGTTTGTGATAAGCTTAAATTCATGCTACAATTATCGCTTGAACCATTGTCAATATCTGCTGGAGTTACAGTTGCTAATCCTGTTATTGGATCTAGTTGTATGGTGATGTCTTGACATATTGCTGTTGGTCCTTCATTGTCATTCACAGTAATATCAAAGGAACACGTAGCTGAATTTCCAGCAGCATCAGTTACTTGAAATGTATTGGTTGTAATTCCTAAAGGAAAGTTACTTCCAGAGGCTAAACCAGTTATTTGAATGGTGGTTTCTCCGCTGCAATTATCAGTGCCTATAGGAGCTGAATAATTAACTACGGCATAACATAAACCACTATCGTTGCTAATGGTGATGTCTGCAAGACAGGTTATTTTTGGAGCCTCAGCATCTGTAACAATCACATCAAAAGAGCAGGTAGTTGAATTTCCATAAATATCAGTAACTTCAAAAGTGTTCGTTGTGGTACCAACTGGAAAATTACTTCCCGAAGCAAGACCTGCAATTTGAGTTGTGGATGAAGTTGAACAACTGTCAGTTCCCGTTGGAGCTGTATATGTTACAACAGCTGAGCATAAACCGTTATCATTATTTACTGAAATGTCAGTTGGACAAGAAATGATTGGATTCGTGGTATCAACTACATTTACAACACGTATAACCTCTAACGCAATGTTTCCTAAAGTGTCCATTACATTATAGGTCACATTATAGGATCCAACTGTACTTGTATTAACGGAAGATGCATCTATTACAATATCTCCTGTATAATCGGTATTATTACAAGGGTCAATAGCTATAGCTCCAAGTTCGGTATAGGCATCACAGGCCTCAATAATCTGTGGATTTGCGCCATTAAGCGTTATGATTGGACTTGTAGTATCCACTATTTCAACAGTTCTGATAAACTCAAGTCCAATGTTTCCTTCAGCATCCATAACGTTATATGTCACATTATAGGTGCCTACAATATTAGTATTGACTGTGGAAGCATCAATAACAATGCTGGATGTATAATCAACATTAAAACAAGGATCGAGGGCAGTCGCTCCTAATTCGGTATAAGCGTCACATGCTTCAATTATTTGCGGATTTGCTCCAATTAATGTAATGTCAGGTCCACTGACGTCAATCACATTTACGGTTCTGGTTATTTGTGTGGCAATATTCCCACTAGCGTCTGTGACATTATAGGTGACAATATAAGTTCCAATGGTACTTGTGTCAACACTTGAATTATCAATGACAATACTAGCCGAAAGATCACCAGAGCAGTCCGTAGCAATTGCGCCTAGTTCAGTATAAGTTGAACAGTCTCCAACATTAATAGAGTTTGGGCCAATGAGTGAAAGTATTGGAATTGTAGTGTCAACAACATTGATAGTACGTGTAACCTGTGTTGCAGGATCACCATTAACTGTATAGATAACAGTGTAAATTCCTACCGTGTTCGTGTCTAATCCTGAAGTATCAATAGTTATGTTTGATGAAACATCGCCTAAGCAAATATCATTGGCTGTAGCCCCTAATTCATTATAAGCATTGCAAGATTCAATGGTTTGTGGGTTAGCTCCTAATAAAGTAATTACTGGAGTTTGATTATTGACTACTGTTATATCAACTGAGCATGTTGCTGTTCTTCCGGCTGAATCAGTAGCTGTAAATGTAACTGTGGTTGTTCCAATTGGATAGGTGTCACTTGCATTAGCACCACCACCATTAAAATCGTTAGTGATAGAAACAATGGCACAGTTATCAGTTGCGATAACTGTTGGAACATTCACATAGGCATCACAATCACCAACAAGTGTATTTGTGCTAATATTTGAAGGGCAGGTAATTGTTGGATTTTCTTCGTCAGAAACAGTTATATTTTGAGTACAGGTATCAGTATTTCCTCCTAGGTCAGTTACAGTCCAGATTATTGTTGTAGTGCCTACTGGAAACAAATTGCCTGAAGGAATTCCTGTTGGAATAGTAGATATTACACCACAATAATCATAAACTAATGGATAACCAATTGTTGCATCTGAAAGATAAGCTGTACATAACCCAGAATCATTTACAACTACAATAGCATCTGGACATTGAATTATAGGCGGTGTGATATCAGGAGAACACTGACCATATGAGTTATATGCCGTCAATAACAGCAGAATGATTAATACGCTATATTTTTTAAGTATCTCGATTTGAATACGTTTTATTTATGCACAATTCATCTAACCCAGAAATGCTTCAAAAAAAAGAAGAATTAGAGTGTTAGAGTATTTTGCTACTAATCAAATGAGATATGGGAACAGAAAGATAGGATGGATGTTCTGTGCTTTCAAAATAAATCGACTAAAGACATTTTTATCATCTAAATAGCCTAAAAAGAGATTTTTTTTTGACAATTAAGAAAATATGAGGATTATTTATAATTGGTGCTAACAAAAATTTAACGACTCAATTCGCTAAATAATTTATTGTAATCGTTATATTTGAAAAGATATAACGCTAATATGATTTCTGTAGAACAAGCCATTCAAATAATATCAAATAATGTTGATGCAACATCTGTTTCTAGAGAAATAAATATTTCCGTAGCTTTAGATTATGTGTTGTTTGACGACGTCATTTCACCAATAAATATGCCTCCTTTTAGACAGTCTGCAATGGATGGTTATGCGTTGCATTTACACGATACAAAAGAATATGCAATAGTTGGAGAAGTCAAAGCTGGAGATCATCATCAACCACATTTAAAAATTGGGGAAGCGATACGTATTTTCACAGGAGCTCCAGTACCAGATTCTGCTAATGCAGTCATTATGCAAGAGAAAACGAATGTTGTTGAAGATTCGTTAAGAATCCAAACAGAAATTAATACAAATTCTAATATTAGGCAATTAGGTGAACAAGTGATGAAAGGTGAAATTGCTTTAAAGATGGGAACAAAACTTAATCCTGCATCAATTGCATTTCTTGCAACCTTGGGCATTACAAAAGTAAAAGTATATAAAAAACCAGCAATCTCAATTGTCGTTACAGGAAATGAATTAGCAGAACCTGACAGTTCATTACAATACGGCCAAATCTATGAAAGTAATGCTGTCATGTTAAGCACATCTTTAAAGCAATTGGGTTATAATGAAGTTACTATGCATAAGGTCAATGATGATTATGGTAATACTTTGAGTTTGTTAGATAGAGTGATTTCAGAAAATGATGTTGTACTAGTGTCAGGTGGAATTTCCGTAGGTGATTATGATTTTGTGGGGAAAGCTTTAAATGAACTCGATGTAAAAGAGCTTTTTTATAAAGTAAAGCAAAAACCTGGCAAACCTTTATTTTTTGGAAAAAAGGAGAGTAAAATAATATTTGCGCTTCCAGGAAATCCTGCAGCAGCTTTAAGTTGTTTTTATTTGTATGTGCTTTTAGCATTAGAACTGTTATCTGGAAATGTGATTTTTTCTTTACACAGAACACAAGCATTATCAAATTCAGATTATATTAAAAGAGGAGATAGAGGACAATTTCTTAAGGCGATTTATGATAATGGGAAAGTAGAAATTTTAGATGGACAAAGCTCATCCATGTTGCATACATTTGCCTTATCAAATGCTTTAGTATACTTATCAGAAACAGCAGAATCAATTACAAAAAATGATCAGGTTGAAGTCATCCTTCTTCCTATAAATTAATATTATGGACTATAAAATTAAAAGCCGTATTTGGATAGAGGCGAACGGAAATATTTTATTAGGAGAAGGCAGAGTAAATCTTCTTAAGGCTATTGATGAAGAAGGATCACTTTCAAAGGCAGCTAAAGTTTTAGGGATGTCATATAAAAAAGCATGGTCATTGATTGATGCTGTAAATAAACGCGCGGAGAAACCTGTGACTACATCAAGTATTGGAGGTAAAGGTGGAGGAGGAGCGCAACTTACAGATTACGGAAAATCTTTGGTTGAAACTTTTGAAACGATAAACGAAAATTGCTGGAAATTTTTAGACCAACAAATTAAAGAATCAAAGCTTAAATGATTTTAGATATTGAACATATCTGGATATTTTTATTACTACTTCCAGTAGTCGCATTTTTGTATGCAAGTGTTGGTCACGGCGGAGCTAGTGGTTATTTGGCACTTATGGCCATATTTTCGTTTGCTCCTGAAACCATGAAGCCAACTGCTTTGCTGCTAAATTTGTTTGTAGCAGGAATTGCATTTTATCATTATTATAAAGCTGGATATTTTAATAAAAAATTATTTTTATCATTTGCTGTAGCCTCAATTCCATTAGCTTTTATTGGAGGAATGATTGAAGTTGATGCCACTATTTATAAAAAAATATTAGCTGTTTTATTAATTTTCGCCATCCTGAAAATGCTCAATGTTTTTGGAAAGGAAACTGGGCCTATTCAGAACGTAAAACTTTGGCAAGGATTATTAGTTGGAGGAATTATTGGGTTTTTCTCAGGATTGATAGGTATTGGTGGAGGTATTATTTTAACACCAATAATTCTCCTACTTCATTGGGGAAAAATGAAAGAAGCTGCAGCAGTTTCAGCTTTATTTATTTGGGTGAATTCTGCAGCTGGATTAATTGGTCAAGTGTCTATTGGTGTTGAAATAGCATCGCAATCGTTTGTTTTGGTTGCTGTCGCATTGGTTGGAGGATTTTTGGGGAGCTACTATGGTAGTAAAAAATTCAATAATTCATTATTAAGATATATGCTTGCCTTTGTATTAATCATTGCATCAGTAAAATTATTTTTCGTGTAATGGTTGATAAAAAAAACATAACAGGAATCGTGTTAGCTGGAGGAAAAAGCTCAAGAATGGGTTCAGATAAAGGATTGCTTACAATCAATGGAAAAATGTTTATTGAACATGTAGTGGATGCAATGAAGCCGTTAGTTGATAACATCATCATTGTTAGTAATAATAAAATGTATGACCAATTTGGATATGAAAGAGTTGAAGATGAAATAATTAATTCAGGACCAATGGCTGGTTTGTACTCTGGATTAAAGCATTCAGAATCTGAATATAATTTAGTATTGAGTTGTGATATTCCTCTGATAAAAACAAAGGTTTTAAAAAAGTTAACTGATACTGATTATAGGAATTATGATGTTGTTCAAATACAAAGCCAGCATAAAACAATGCCTTTAATAGCTGTTTATAAAAAACAGTGCATGGATAAATGTTTAGAGTTATTAGAACAAGATGAAAAGCGGCTTCGTGTTGCCGTAAGTCAATTAAAAAGTAAAACAATATTAATAGAATCTGAACTTGACAATTTTGTTAGAAACGTGAATACTAAAGAAGATTTAAAAGAAATAAACGATGCAGTTGAACATTAAATATTTTGGTCTCATTGCAGAAGTCACACATTGTAATGAAGAAACTATTGAGTTTACGGATTCAACAATTTCTGAGTTGCTAGAGTTTCTTTTTGGGAAGTACCCAGAATTAAGAACTAAAGATTTTCAAGTGGCACAAAACCAAGAAATTGTTTCTTTTGAGACAATCGTATCTGGTGAAGAATTAGCATTATTACCACCTTTTTCAGGAGGTTGAGCCCAAAATGGGCAATTAAACAAACATAATTTTGAGCTTGTTTGTTGTTAAAAATTAAAATAAGTAAAAGTAGGATGAGATTCCTGCTTTCGCAGGAATGTATGAGTAGATATAATAGACATATCATTTTATCAGACGTTGGTCAACAAGGTCAAGACAAGCTTTCCAAAGCCAAAATCTTAGTTGTTGGTGCTGGAGGTTTGGGTTGTCCAGTATTGCAATATTTGGCTGCTGCTGGAATAGGAACTATTAGGATTATAGATTTTGATGAGGTTGATATTTCTAACTTACAACGTCAAGTGCTTTTCGGTACGACCTCAATTGGAATCAACAAAGCCATCGCAGCTAAAAATCGTTTGGAAGATTTAAACCCAACTATTAGCATTGAGACATTTCCAATTAAACTCACCTTTAACAACGCCATAAAATTATTTTTTGAATTCGATATAATAGTCGATGGTACTGATAATTTCGAAACACGCTACCTTATCAACGATGCTGCCATTTTGTGCAATAAGCCAATTGTTTATGGAGCTATTTACAAATTTGAAGGTCAGGTTTCGGTTTTCAATTATCAAGATGGCCCAAGCTATCGTTGTTTGTTCCCATTCCCACCTGATGAGGGTTCAGTTGCCAACTGTTCAGAAGTTGGTGTACTTGGCGTGTTGCCAGGAATCATTGGCACCATGATGGCAAATGAAGTCATTAAAATGATTTTGGGATTTGATCACGTTTTGTCGGGAAAATTGCTGTGTTACAATTCGCGAACAACAGAGATAACGACTTTAAGGATCACCAAAAACCAGTATTTGTTTGATATGGTTTTAGAACCTAAAAATAAAGCACTAAAAGAAGAAGAAAAACGAATGTGTGGTGTTGCCATAAAAGAAATTACATCAACCGAAGCTCTTAAAATGAACAATACGCAATTTATTGATGTTAGGGAAATTTATGAAGAGCCCAAGTTCGATTCAGATATGTGCATTCAAATTCCATTAGTGAATATCGAAAATGAATTAGATAAAATTGATACCAGCAAAAACATCGTGGTGTTTTGTCAATCTGGTATCAGAAGCAGAGTGGCTGTGAAGCTATTAAATGAAAATCAAATTACAAATTGTTTTAGCATTAAAGGAGGTATCCAATATCTACTTGATGCCCTTAAAATAAATCAAAATGAGTGATAAAAAAGTAAGAAATGTATTTATAGAAGGTTCAATTTCATCAGAATTTATTGGTCAATCCATTGCCAAACATCAATCTAAAACAAGTATTGGAGCACATAATATTTTTTTAGGTCAGGTGAGAGCTGATAAAATTGATGGTAAAGTTGTTTCAGCAATAGAATATACTTCATATGAAAAGATGGCAAATGGGAAGTTTCATGAAATACGAGAAGCTACTTTTGAGAAATTCAATCTAACATGCATGCATATTTATCATAGTTTAGGTAAAGTACAAGTAGGTGAAATTTGCTTGTTTGTATTTGTGTCTTCACCAAGACGTAAAGAAGTATTTAAGGCTTTGGAATATGTAGTGGAAGAGATTAAAGCTAAAGCGCCAGTTTTTGGGAAAGAGATTTTTGAAGATGAATCACATCAATGGAAAGTTAATTCTTAAAACTGTTGAGTTGTTTGTTGTAAAGACGTTGAGGCGCTTAACAACTAACGACTAAACGACATACAATTAAACAATAAGAAATGGTAGATATAACACATAAGATAAACACATTAAGAATCGCAACTGCACAAGCAATAGTTAAGGTAAGTAAACCTGAAACTATCGAAGCAATTGAAAAAGATACAGTTCCAAAAGGCAATGTCTTTGCTATGAGTAAAGCTGCTGGTTTACTAGGTGTGAAAAAGACACCAGATATGTTACCAGATTGTCATCCATTACCAATTGAGTATACTGGAATTGAGTATGACATAAACGGTTTGGAAATAACGGTTACCTGCACCATCAAAACCATTTATAAAACTGGTGTTGAGGTTGAAGCCATGCATGGAGCTTCAGTTGTTGCATTAAACATGTATGACATGTTGAAACCAATTGATAAAGGCATTGAAATTCATCATATTAAATTACTGCATAAAAAAGGAGGAAAATCTGATTTTAAAGATCGATTTAGAAAAGAATTACAAGCGGTTGTAATTGTATGTTCAGATACCATTTCAAAAGGAGAAAAAGAAGATAGAGCTGGAAAGGCAATTATAGGAAAGTTAGAATCATGCAATGTTGCAATCTTTGATTATATCATAATTCCTGATGAGAAGGATGTAATACAAGACAAAGTAAAGCACTACGAGAATTTAGGAATTGATCTTATCATATTTACTGGCGGAACAGGATTGTCAAGTCGTGATGTAACACCTGAAGCACTAGAAGGGCTTATCGAAAGAAAAATTCCAGGAATTGAAGAGGCTATTCGAAGTTATGGACAACAAAGAACGCCTTATTCCATGATGTCGCGAAGTGTTGCAGGAACCATCAATAACACATTGGTGCTGGCGTTGCCAGGATCAACCAATGGCGCAAAAGAATCTATGGATGCTATTTTTCCAGCAGTGCTTCATGTGTTCGGAATATTAAAAGGAGCAAGACATAATTAAGCCCCACCCAGAATTGCTAAATGGCAATTCTGACCTCCCCAAAGGGTAGGTAATTAGAAATGTTAATTAGTATATGATACAAAATAAAAAAATATTACAAGATTCTTTTGGTAGACAGCATACCTATTTGCGAATTTCATTGACCGAATTGTGTAACCTACGCTGTACGTACTGTATGCCTGCTGAGGGTATTCAACTATCACCAAGGTCACACATTATGACTTATGATGAAGTGTTTACAATTGCCAAAACCTTTGTCAACCATGGTGTCACTAAAATCCGACTAACTGGAGGTGAGCCATTGGTTAGACGTGATGCAGATGTGATTCTAAAAAAATTAGCAATCCTTCCTGTGGAATTATCCATTACTTCCAATGCAGTTATCATCGATAGATTTATTGATGTGCTAAAGGAGTGCAATATTAAAAGCATCAATGTAAGTTTAGATTCTTTAGATGCTGTAAAATTTAAGGAAATTACACGACGAAACGATTTTGAGAAAGTATATAAAAACATTATGCTTTTAATCGACGAAGGATTTAATGTGAAATTGAATGCTGTACTCATAAATGGTTTTAATGATAATGAAATTATTGATTTCATTGAGATGACAAAAGAGTTGCCTGTTTCAGTACGCTTTATTGAATTCATGCCTTTTGATGGCAATAAATGGGATAAAGCCAAAATGGTGTCGTATGCGCAAGTGATGGAATATGTAAATGCTAATTATGATGATAGTAAAGTCATTCGATTACAAGATGCTCCAAATGACACCTCTAAAAATTATAAAATTGTTGGTTACAAAGGCTCGTTTGCTATTATCAGTTCAGTTACCAATCCGTTTTGTGATTCTTGCAATAGAATACGCCTAACAGCTAATGGTAGATTGAAGAATTGTTTATTCTCTTCATCTGAATCCGATTTATTAACGCCTTTACGAGAAGGTAAATCGATAGAGCCAATCATTCAAAAAGCAGTACAATCCAAATTAAAAGTTAGAGGCGGAATGGATACGATGGAGAAATTGGAACAACCAGATTTGCATGGTAAGAATAGAAGTATGATTGCTATTGGTGGTTAGTTAAACGTCATTGAGAGGAGTTACGTCATTGCGAGACCTTTAGGTAGTGGCAATCTCATGAATCGAACTCCAAACAAAAAGATTACTTCAGTCGTTCCTCCTTCGTAATGACGAATAAAGACTGACACGCTACGCTTGCAGTGACAAAGTAATCTCTTGAAGCGTTCGTTCTAGTGATTACCTTCATACAATCTCTCATATTCCTCCATCGTGTCAATATCAGAAATCAAATCATTGGCTCTTAAAGAAATGACATTATCAATATGATTTTCAATGATTTTTTTGGCGCCTTTATCATCATCCAACTTCGATAATTCTTCAAAATAACATACATCAAATAACGCAGGAACACCTAACTTTTCAGGTTCATAAACTGATGCAATAATTTGATTGCTTCCAGTTTTAAATAAGTTGATTAATCCGTTTAAATAATTAGAATCAATTAAAGGTTGATCGGAAAGCATAATCAGTACAGCATCAAATTTTTGTTCTGATTTCATGATAGATTTTACTCCAAAGGAAATTGAGGAGCCTAAGCCTAACTTCCAATTTGCATTGTAAAGAATCTCAGTGTCAATTCGATTAATTTTAGATGCGATGAGGTCATGATTTGCACCTAAAACGACATAAGTTTTTGAATTTGGTACTTGCGTTGCAGTATCTATTGAATGGTTAAGTAAAAAGCTGTTTTTCCAAGGCAATAACTGTTTAGGTACTCCCATTCTGGAAGAATTTCCTGCAGCCAAAATAAGCGTTGCAATATTGGGTTGAACAGTCAAAACTAATTGGTTGTTGTTCTTGAGTGAATCCCAGAGCGTTTTTCCTTTAAAGACATTGGTGTTTGTGCTCGCATGACTGATAAAATTTCAGAAACAATAGAAATCGCAATTTCTTGAGGTGTCTCAGCACCAATATTTAATCCAGCTGGTCCATACATGTTTTCAATAAATTCAGGTTCAACATCAGGACAATACTCCATAAATTGAGATAGTAATTTCTCTCGACGTTTTGAGGGCCCTAAAAGTCCTAAATAGGCAGGTTTCGAATCTTTTAATTCCAATAAATACTTTAAGTCATTGGCAAAATTGTGAGACATGATCACAATTGCAGTTTCTTCATCAATGGAGTTGAGCTCAAGTGTATCAGGCGATACCGAAAAGAAAGCAGTTGCTCCTGGAAAATTTTTGATTGTTTTTGACTCCAATGGCCCAGAAATTATGGTCACTTCCCAACCATTATAATGAGCTAGTTTACACAGTTGAACAGCGTCGTGTTCTGTACCAAAAATCATTAGCTTAAAACAAGGAGGTAAATGTTCGGAGAACAAATGAAGATTAGTTGCTTCTTCCTTAAAAACAGATAACGAAAAAGAAATGTTATCAAACTCTATTTTACTTCCTAATCCTTCAAAAGCACCTTCTTCTTTTCTAAAATTTGAAAGGATATGAAATGATTCTCTATTTTCTAAACAAGCATTAAATGCTAAAATACAAGCGTCACTTGGTTTGAATTGTTCAATTAAAATATATAAAATGCCTTCACAACCTAAACGATAACGACCATCATAAGTCATCATTTTAGATTTCCCAGTTTGAAACACAGATTGAGATTGTCTTAAGATGTCTTTTTCAACACAACCTCCACTAACGGCACCAATCATTGTATCGTTTTCAAGAATAAGCATACGAACTCCAGGTTTTCTATAGGAAGAACCCTCTAAGGCAACAACAGTCGCTAAAACTGATGTTAACCCTTTTGCTTTAGCATCCAAAAATGCTTCAATAATATACTTGAATTCATGAGTCATAAAAACAACCTATTAATTAGAATCTAACCAAGTGGCATTTTTGCATTTATTTGATTAGCAAATGGTTGCGTGTAAAAACGTTGACCTGTTGCTTGATAAAGGGCATTTGCTAATGCTCCTACAGCAGGAGGCAAACCTGGTTCACCTAATCCAGTTGGTGCAATGTCGTTTTTGATAAAGAAAACTTCTATGTCCTCTGGTGCTTGAGAATGACGCATTAATTGGTATCTGTCAAAATTGGTTTCATTTACCGATCCATTGTTAAAGGTTAATTGACTGTACATTGCATGCCCTATGCCATCAATAACACCTCCTTGAACCATGTTCTTCGCAGCATCAGGATTAATTACTATTCCACAATCTACAGCACACCAAACCTTTTTAATTTTTGGTTGACCATTAACTAAAACCATATCTACAACTTCAGCAACATAACTTGAATGACAAAAATAAGCTGCTACGCCGCGATAAATCTCAGGATTTGTTTCTCCCCAATTAGATTTTTCCTTGACTAGTTTCAAAACACCAGCATAACGTTCAGGGTCATAATCATTCTTTTCTCCTATAGGATTATTAATTGCACGATCAAATAATTCTAAACGGAAATCTATAGGATCTTTACCAGCTAATTCTGCAACTTCATCAATAAAAGATTGCTCCGCTCCAGCAGTAAAGTGTGATCTTGGAGCTCGCCACGCACCAGTTGTAACATTCGTTTTTGCATTTATTTTTTCGGCTAAATAATTATCAACTGTGCCTGCAGGAAAACGATCAGGAAATACAGATCCCTCTGGCAAACCAGAGCCTTGTACAGAAAAAGCTACTAAATTGTTATTGTCATCCAACCCAGCTTTATACTTAGAAAGATACGCTGGTCTGTATGTGCCCTGTGTCATATCATCTTCTCTGGTGTAAACAAGCTTGACAGGAGCGCCTATTTTCTTAGAAATAGCAGCTGCTTCGACTCCAAAATGTACATAAAGCCTTCTACCAAAACCGCCACCCATTCTGGTCATATTCACTGTTATATTTTCAATTGGCATATTCAACAATTTAGAAACCGAGCCTTCAAGTGCTTCTGGAGTTTGAGTTGGACCAATGAGTTCAGCCGTAGTATCAGTGACATTAGCGAAGAAGTTCATGGGTTCCATTGTGTTATGAGCTAAGAAAGGTGAACTATAAGTGCGTTCAATCACCTTGGTTGCTTTTTTAAAGGCTGTATCAAAATCGCCATCTTTTCGACTTTCTTCAACATCACCTGAAACAAAGGCTTCCTCTAAATTAGTTAAATGCATTTCTGAATTTTCCAACTCACTTATCACTTCCCAATTTGCCTTGATTGCTCGTTTTGCTTTCATTAATTGCCAAGTAGAGTCTCCAACAATTGCTATAAGTTGAAAAAAGCCTTTTTCATCAGACCAAGTTGGGTCTTCTAATGTTGTGTCTATAATAAAAGCATCTTTTACGCCAGGCATCCTTTTTATTTCCTCTTCGTTGAAGTCTTTTAACTTCATTCCAAAAGCAGGTGGATGCTGTATCATAGCAAGTTGCATACCTTCTCTTTTGAAATCTAAACCAAAAAGTGGTTCCCCAGTTACTATCTTCTTAGCATCTACATTTTTAACATCAGTACCTATTAGTTTAAAATCATTTATAGACTTTAGTTCAACTTCTTCTGGGATTTCAATACCGACAGCTTTCGAGGCTATTTCTCCATAAGTTAAAGATCTATCTCCATTTTTTTCTTTAATGACTCCTTGCGCAGCATTTAAATCAGATACGGCTATTCCCCATTCTTTTGCAGCAGCTTCCAATAACATCCTTCTACCAGTAGCTCCAGCCATTCTCAAAGCATTCCAACTCAATCTGATTGATAAACTTCCACCAGCAAATTGATTTTGATAAAAGCCTGTATTTAGTGGTGCTTGTTCTACCACAACATTTTTCCAATCAACATCCAGCTCTTCTGCCACAATCATTGGCATTGAAGTTTTTACATTTTGACCAATTTCAGGATTAGGTGAATATATAGTAACCAAGCCTGTATCTCCAATTTTGATATAACCATTTATCTCAAACCATTCATTAGGAATTTCTACTTTTTCAACTTTAGGGTCTGAAATACATCCCGTTAACCAGCTAAAACCTATGAGCATCCCACCACCTGCTGCGGCAGATACTTTTATAAATGAACGACGATTATATTGTGTTTTTACTTTTGTCATGATTTCTTAAATTAAAGCTTAGATGCTGTTTTTATTGCCTGTTTAATTCTAATATAAGTTCCACATCTACAAATATTACCATTCATTGCCGCGTCAATATCTTCATCTGTAGGATTAGAATTGTTATTTAATAATGCGGCTGCAGACATTATCTGTCCAGCTTGACAATAACCACATTGTGGAACATCATGTTCTAACCACGCTTGTTGAACAGGATGATCACCATGTTCTGAAAGCCCTTCTATGGTTATAATTTCCATACCCTGTAGATTAGAAACTGGTAAGGAACAACTTCGTGTTGCATTCCCATTTATATGAACTGTGCATGCACCACATTGTGCTATTCCACATCCAAATTTAGTTCCAACAAGATCTACATGATCTCGCAAAACCCAAAGCAACGGCGTGTCAGAATCCGCTTCAACCGATTGCAGTTTTCCGTTAATTTTCAAATTATAAGTTGGCATAATTAGTGTTTTATGACGAACGCTATTATAAAGCGACGTGAAGATTACGACTGTTTCTAAAATTACTAAAAAAAGAAATGGAATTATAGTTTTAACAAAGATTTATATGTTAAAACTATAATTGAATAAAGCCATTTATATTTTTTATATTTGATTTCATTCAAATAAGACAACCAACCAATGAAAAAATCGATTTCTTTTCTTGCCCTATTTTTTATTTTATTTTCTCTTACAGCTCAAGAAGCTGAAACTTATTTCAAACCACTTAAATATAGAAATATCGGACCATTCAGAGGTGGTCGTTCAACAGGGTCATCTGGTGTTGTTGGAGACCCTCTAACCTATTATATGGGAACAACTGGAGGAGGACTTTGGAAAACTGAAGATGCTGGTCAGCGTTGGGAAAATATTTCTGATGGATTTTTTAAAACAGGTTCTGTAGGTGCAGTTACGGTTTCTGAGTCCAATCCTAATGTTGTTTATGTTGGGATGGGAGAGCATGCCATTAGAGGTGTGATGACGTCTTATGGTGATGGCGTTTATAAGTCAACTGATGCTGGCAAGACATGGACTCACCTTGGTTTGAAAGAAACTCAGCAAATTTCTAGAATAGTAATACACCCAACAAATCCTGATATTGTTTTAGTTGCTGCTCAAGGTGCAATTAATGGTTCAACCAAAGAACGAGGCGTATATAAATCGATTGATGGCGGAAAAACATGGAAGAATGTACTTTATGTAAATAATATGACTGGAGCTGTTGAGCTTTCAATGGACATGAATTATCCGGAAGTTTTATATGCTGCAATGTGGCATCATAAACGTGAGCCTTGGGTTGTTTTGAGTGGAGGAGAAGGTAGCGGATTATACAAATCTACTGATAGTGGTGAAACTTGGAAGAAAATCCATAAGGGTTTACCAGATGAAAAAGGCAAAATGGCAATTGCTGTGAGTAGAGCAAATTCAGATAAAGTATATGCTCTTATTGAAAGTGATACCAATAAAGATCTAGGAGGTTTGTTCGTGTCGAATAATGCAGGAGACAGTTGGTCTCGTGTGAGTGACGATAATAGATTAACACAACGAGCTTGGTATTATACTGAAGTATTTGCAGATCCTAATGATGAAAACACAGTATATGTAATGAGTGCTCCTGCGCTTCGCTCAATAGATGGAGGGAAAACGTGGGAAACATTGAGAGGGCCTCATGGAGATTACCATGATTTATGGATAAATCCTAATAATTCTAAAAACATGATTATTTCTGATGATGGAGGAGCAGGAATATCATTTAATTATGGAGCAACCTGGTCTACTCAGGCAAATATGTCAACTGCTCAAATTTACAGAATCAATGCCGATAATATGTTTCCTTATAATATATATGGAGGACAGCAAGATAATTCGTCTGTAAAAATTAAGAATATGTCACTTGGTGGTTGGAGTATTTCGCATTCAGATTGGGAACCTTCAGCGGGAGGTGAAAGTGCATTTGCAGGATTTGATCCTGATAATCCACGCTATGTCATGGGAGGCGTATATTTGGGTTATATTGAATTGTTAGATACCGAATCAAAAGGTTCTATAAATGTTATGGCTGCACCAAATCAATGGTTAGGAAGGGAAGCCAGAGATATGGAATATTTATTTAATTGGAATGCACCAATAATTCACTCCATTCATGAAAAAGGGACTTACTTTCATTGTGCTAACAAGATTTTGAAAACTACTGATATGGGAAAATCATGGACTGAATTTTCTCCAGATTTGACAAGAAATATTGACGAAAAGCAGGGTAATGGAGGAGCTCCTTATACCAATGAAGCGGTTGGTGCTGAGAATTATGGAACCATTGCTTATATAATAGAATCGCCTCATGAAAAAGGAGTGTATTGGACTGGAAGTGATGATGGATTTGTTCATATTACACGAGATAATGGAAAATATTGGCAGAATGTCACTCCAAAAGGACTCGGCGAAACCTTAGTTAATGCAATTGATGTGTCTCCTCATGATCCAGCAACTGCTTATATAGCAACTACTAAATATAAGTTTAATGATTATACGCCTGCTTTATACAAAACAACGGATTATGGAAAAACATGGAAAAACATAAGTTCTGGGATTCCTTATGGTGCTTATACACGAGTGGTTCGTGAAGATCAATCAAGAAAAAATTTATTGTACGCTGGAACTGAAACTGGTATTTATGTATCTTGGAATGGTGGGCAATCTTGGGAAGGTTTGCAACTAAATATGCCAATTACCCCAATAACAGATTTAAAAGTACATCAAGGTGATTTGATTGTAGCAACTTCAGGTAGAGGATTTTGGATTTTGGATGACTTAGGATTATTAAATCAGTTTAATAATAATTCAGATGCGGTTCAATTATATTCACCTGAAACAGCATTAGATGGCGTTTGGGGAAGTCAACTCAATAGTAACAGTTCTAGTTTTGATGGCACCAATATCTTTGAAGGCGTAAATCCAGCCAATGGTGTGGTTGTATATTATAAATTACCAAAACTGGATGAAAAAACAGAGATTACTTTGGAAATAAGAAACAGCAAAAACCAATTAATTAACACCATAAGTTCAAAACGAGATTCAGATTACAAACGTTGGGATGGAGGTCCACCACCTGCAGCTACAATTTCTAAAGCAGAAGGGCTAAATCGTTTTGTTTGGGACTTCCGTTACCCTATAATGCCAGGAATTCCAAATACATATATTGAAGCTAGTTTTAGAGGACATCGTGCACCTCCAGGAACGTATAAGTTAACTTTAAAAGTAGGAGATAAGATAGTTTCTACAAATGCTGTTATTAATGAAAATCCTTTATATGAAACCGTGCCAGGACAATATGATGAGTATGATACTTTTATGACAGCCATGGAACAAAATTTAACTGAAATGCATAATAAAGTAAATTCACTTTATAAGGCAAAAAATCAGCTAAAAGATATTGTTGATATGTTAAACAAAGATGGAAAAACTGATTTAGCAAATGAAGGCGAGGTACTATTTGATAAGTTAACAAATTGGGATGAAGATATGATTCAACGTAAATCAAAAGCATATGATGATGTTGAGAATTTCCCAAATAAATTTACGGCAGAATATATATTCTTAATCAATCAAACTGAAAGTAGTATCGCAAGAGTAAATGACCAAAACAAAAACAGAAAGACTGAATTAGATGCACAATGGAGCACTTTAAAAAATATAGCTAATACCTTTATAAATTCTGAGTTGCCAAACTTTAATAAGCAGTTATGGGAAGCTGGAATAGGAGCCATTAAAATGAATTAAAATAGTAAAAGCCTCATCGAAAGATGAGGCTTTTACTATTTTAATTTTTACTTAATACTTAATTAGTTTTTTCATAACAGTTGCTTTCGTATCCTGGCTTATTATACTAATAAAATAAGGGGCGCCTTCTAACTTATCTAATCCAGTAAGTTTTATTTTACCATTAATGCTTGAATGCATTTCATTAATTATTAGTCTTCCATTAAGGTCAAACAATTTAATATTGAAAATAGTATTATTAAATTGCAAAGGAAGATTTATATCAAGTAGATCTTTAAAAGGATTAGGCGTTATAAAAACATTCGCTAAGCTAAAATCTTTAATATCTAACGTAGTTAAATCAAATCCATCACAATCTTCATCAATGCCATTATTTGGAATTTCAGTAGCACCAGGATAAATAGTTGCTCCAATACCAGGAGTATCATCACAATCGGTATTGTTAGCTACATAACCTGCTGGAGGAATACAGCCTTGAACAGTATTTGAGGCATCTCCATAACCATCACCATCTAAATCAGCACAGAATGTTAATGGAGTTCCAGTCACATCCCAAACACAGGTTGTGTTATTAAAGGTTGCAGTTTCCCAACATTCAGTTGTCGGTTCTGTAGGCTGAGTTCCTGTTACATCCCAAACACAGGTTGTATTATTAAAGGTTGCAGTTTCCCAACATTCAGTTGTCGGTTCTGTAGGTTGCGTTCCAGTGACATCCCAAACACATGTTGTGTTATTAAAGGTTGCGGTTTCCCAACATTCAGTTGTTGGTTCTGTAGGTTGCGTTCCAGTGACATCCCAAACACAGGTTGTATTATTAAAGGTTGCAGTTTCCCAACATTCAGTTGTCGGTTCTGTAGGCTGAGTTCCTGTTACATCCCAAACACAGGTTGTGTTATTAAAGGTTGCAGTTTCCCAACATTCAGTTGTCGGTTCTGTAGGCTGAGTTCCTGTTACATCCCAAACACAGGTTGTATTATTAAAGGTTGCAGTTTCCCAACATTCAGTTGTCGGTTCTGTAGGTTGCGTTCCAGTGACATCCCAAACACATGTTGTGTTATTAAAGGTTGCGGTTTCCCAACATTCAGTTGTTGGTTCTGTAGGTTGCGTTCCAGTGACATCCCAAACACAGGTTGTGTTATTGAAAGTAGCGGTTTCCCAACATTCCGTAGTCGGTTCCGCTGGTTGCGTACCAGTCACGTCCCAAACACAGGTTGTATTATTAAAGGTTGCAGTTTCCCAACATTCAGTTGTCGGTTCTGTAGGCTGAGTTCCTGTTACATCCCAAACACAGGTTGTGTTATTAAAGGTTGCAGTTTCCCAACATTCAGTTGTCGGTTCTGTAGGCTGAGTTCCTGTTACATCCCAAACACAGGTTGTATTATTAAAGGTTGCAGTTTCCCAACATTCAGTTGTCGGTTCTGTAGGCTGAGTTCCTGTTACATCCCAAACACAGGTTGTATTATTAAAGGTTGCAGTTTCCCAACATTCAGTTGTCGGTTCTGTAG
>Ga0316205_10001729_pt1 | contig 25746 bp, 25 predicted proteins | sample 3monthpyrite_MG_FD_204941 | JGI IMG/M metagenome (GOLD analysis project Ga0316205, IMG submission 204941) | Microbial mat bacterial communities from mineral coupon in-situ incubated in ocean water Damariscotta River, Maine, United States -... | ecosystem: Environmental > Aquatic > Marine >... | reverse complement strand
CTTCTCTACTATCCAAGGTCGGACAAAGGGGCAAGGTGTTTGCGACCCAACCCGAGAATCTTCCTCTGGTGTGGGATGGCCCTCTGTTTCGGGGATTGCCGATCCGGGGCGGGCTGTGCAAGACATGGATCACTGCTGTTGCAACAACCTGGATTGTGATCCGCGTGAGCCTGAACGACATCAAATCCCGTATCCAAAAGGCCGAAACCAAGGCCGCGCGCGCGCCCGGAAGCGTGACGTTGATTGCGGTCTCCAAGGTACAGCCCAATGAACGCGTCGAGGCGGTTCTGAACGAGGGGCACCGTGTGTTTGGTGAAAACCGTGTGCAGGAGGCCGCCGGAAAATGGCCCGGTTTTCGCGAGAAATTTCAAGATATTGACCTGCATCTGATCGGCCCTTTGCAAACCAACAAAACGCGCCAGGCGTTTGAATTGTTTCAATCCATCCACTCGGTTGATCGCCCCAAACTGGCCAGGACAATCGCCCGTCTGGCACAGGAAGACGGCCATTGCCCGCAGCTTTTCATTCAGGTCAACACCGGCGAAGAGCCCCAGAAGGCTGGCATCCTGCCCGGCGACGCCGACGGATTTATTGCCGAGTGCCAGGCCATGTACCTGCCGGTGCAGGGCCTGATGTGCATTCCACCCATCGAGGAAGAAGCCAGCCTGCATTTTGCGCTATTGGCCAAGATCGCGGCGCGCAACGGGCTGAGCGGCCTGTCTATGGGGATGAGTGGTGATTTTGAAAACGCGATTGCGTTGGGTGCGACCCATGTGCGCGTCGGCTCTGCCATTTTTGGGGCGCGCGATGCCGGTTGAATTCCCAAACCCGGGCAGATCGGCTAGGCTTGGATCAGGTAGATTGTTTTAGGAGAATTCTGATGCGCTTCATGTCCCTTTCTCTGGCTGCGCTGCTGCTGTCCGCCAGCGCCGCCGCCGCCGAATTTTCGATTTCGTTTCAATGGGGTGACATTCCCAGCTGCACCAGTGGCCGACCCAACACAGTGGGCAGCCCGGCCTTTGTGATCAAAGACTTACCCGCTGGCACCACCTCCGTGCAGTTCCGCCTGAAAGATCTGGACGTGCCGGGTTACAATCACGGTGGCGGCAAGGTGAAAATCTCGGGCGATGGGAAAATGCCTTTCGGCGCGTTCCGCTATAAAAGCCCCTGCCCTCCCGGTAGCGTGCACACCTATCAATGGACGGCCACAGCCAAAGGCGGCGGCAAGACGCTGGGCAAGGCAACCGCGAAACGCACCTATCCCGAATAGACGGATTACCGCACGATCAGCCGGGTGCCGGGGCGCACCCGCGCTGCAATCCAGCGCAGATGATCGGGGCGAAACGCCACGCATCCGGCCGTGGGAAACCCCGGTCTGCGCCATTGGTGGATGAAAATACACGATCCCTTGCCCGGCGTTGCATCAGGCCAGTTCCAATCGGTGATCAGCACCAGATCATACAGTGGATCGGCCCGGCGCATCGCCTCATGAGAATGCGCATAAGGTTTTGAAACCAGAAGATTATAATCTGGTTGATCGGAATCATCTGACCACAGATCACCCGGCCGGATCGGAGTGGCCCACGGCGCGGGCGATGCCATGCGATCGGGGCGATAAAACATGCCCACAATATGATGGATGCCTAGCGGCGTGGCCCCATCGCCCTCGCACTTATTGTGGCTCAGCCCGCCGCGCCCAATCGTGCAGGGAAATCGTCGCCCGGCGAACCGCACGCCTGTCGGCGTCACGACAAGATCATCGGCCATCATCAACGCATAGCCCCCGCTTTCACTGTTCCCAAATACTCAAAAACTGCCCTCAAGCCACTAATCCACGGCCCTTCAACAGGGCCTCAACCCCCGGCAGACGGCCCCGGAAGGCGGTGTAAAGCCGATCCGCTTCAACCGAGCCGCCAGTGGACAGGATATTGTCCTCCAACGCGCGCGCCGTGGCGGCATCGAACGCATCGCCAGCCTCTTCAAAGGCGGCGAAGGCATCGGCATCCATCACCTCGGACCACATATAGCTGTAATAGCCCGAACTGTAGCCATCGCCTGCAAACACATGGGCAAATTGCGGGGTGGCATGGCGCATGGTGATCGCGCGGGGCATGCCCAACTCGGCCAGAACACGCGACTGTTCTGCCATCGGATCACCCGGCGCGTCGCCATCATGAAACGCCAGATCAACCAGCGCCGAGGCAACGTATTCCACCGTCTGAAATCCCATATCGAAATTCGCCGCCGCCAGCACCTTGTCCAACAGCGCCTTTGGCATCGCCTCTCCGGTATGGGCGTGCGTGGCAAATTCGGCCAGCACCTCGGGGACTTCCAGCCAGTGTTCAAACAGCTGGCTGGGCAATTCGACAAAATCGCGGGCCACGTTGGTGCCCGACAGGCTTTCATAGCTCACATTCGACAGAAGGTGATGCAGCGCATGACCAAATTCGTGAAACAGAGTGCGCGCATCATCATAACTCAGCAGCGCAGGAGTACCCTTGGCAAAATTGCACACGTTGATCACCACCGGACCTTGCACCTCGGGCACCTTCGCCTGGCCGCGCATCGAGGAACACCACGCCCCGGAGCGTTTCGAGGGGCGGGCAAAGTAATCTCCAATAAAAACCGCTACATGGGTGCCGTTTCGAGTAACTTCCCACGCGCGGCAATCGACGTGGTAGAGGGGGATATCAAGGGCGCGGAATTCAAGCCCGAACAGGCGATTGGCGCAGGCAAATGCCGCCTCGATCATCCGTTCCAGTTGCAGGTAGGGTTTGAGTTCGGCCTCATCCAGATCATACTCGGCCTTGCGGCGTTTCCCGGCGTAATAGCGCCAGTCCCACGGCTCCAGCTCGGCATTGATGCCATCGGCCTGCATCATCTGGGTCAACACGTCGGCATCGACCTCGGCACGCGCCTTGGCAGGCCCCCAGACATCCATCAACAGGCCCCGAACAGCACCCGGTGTCCTGGCCATCTCGGTTTCCAGCTTGAAGTCGGAAAAACTTTTATATCCCAACAGCCTGGCGCGTTCTTCGCGCAGCGCCAGTGTTTCAGCAGCGATGCCACGATTGTCGGTCTCTGTGCCATTCGCGCCGCGCGCCTCCCACGCGCGGAACGCTTTTTCGCGCAAATCGCGGCGGGGCGAAAATTGCAGGAACGGTACAATCAGCGAGCGGGACAGTGTGATCACCGGGGTTGGCAATCCTTTTTCAGTGCCCGCATTGCGCGCCGCATCCACAACGAAATCAGGCAATCCGTCCAGATCGGCCTCGCTCAGTTCCATGAACCACCCGGCCTCATCCGCCAGAAGGTTCTGGGTGAAGGCCGTGCCCAGTTCCGCCAGGCGCGACATGATCTGTTTCATGCGGGCTTCGGCCTCCCCCGACAGGCCGGCCCCGGCACGGCGGAACCGCCGGTGGGTCAGCATCAGAAGGCGTTGTTGTTCAGGCGTCAAATCAAGGGTGTCGCGGGCCTCCCACAAGGCCGTGATCCGGGCGAACAATTCGGTATTGCTATGAATTTCGGAACTGAACGCGGCCAATTTCGGGCCGAATTCACGTTGCAACTGTTGACGGTCGGGATTGCTGTCTGCCCCGGCAACCGAAAAAAACGCCGCCAGCACCTTGTCCAGCGCTTTGCCTGATTGTTCCAGCGCCTCGATGGTATTGGCAAAGCCGGGATCCCCGGACGCATCGGCAATCGCAGTGATTTCCGCGCGGGCCTCTTCCAGCGCCGTCTCGAAGGCAGGGGCAAAATGCGCGTCTTCGATCCGATCAAACGGGGCGATCCGGAACGGCGTGGTCCAGTCAGTCAGCAACGGGTTCATGCGTGTCTCCTTTGGTCCCGCAGACAGGGCAATCGGCGCGTTGGGACAGTTTGAATTTGCGGGTCTCGCCGTAAAGCGCGTCATAGATCAGCATTTCAGAATGCAGGGGCTGTCCTGCCCCGGTGATCACCTTGACCGCCTCGGCCGCCATCATCGACCCGATCACGCCGGGCAGCGGGCTGATCACCCCTGCCTCGGCACAAGAGGGGGCCAGACCGGGGGCGGGGGCCTCGGCAAAAATGCATTGATAACAAGGCGTGCCGTTGGCCGTGTCAAAGACGCTCAACTGCCCTTCCCATTGCGACAGCGCGCCCGAAATCAACGGCTTGCCCAGCGCATGCGCCGTGGCATTGGACAGGTAGCGCGTGTCGAAATTGTCGGTGCCATCAAGGATCAGATCATATTCGGCGAACAGATCGGCGGCCATCTCGGCATTCAGGCGGCGCTGATAGGGGCGCACGGTGACATAAGGGTTCAGATCGCCAATTGCCTCGGCCGCAGAGTGGACTTTTGGCATGTAAACCCGCTCATCCGTGTGGATAATCTGCCGCTGCAGGTTGGAAAAATCCACGTTGTCATCGTCGATGATCCCGATCGTGCCCACGCCGGAGGCGGCCAGATACATCAGGGCGGGCGATCCAAGGCCCCCTGCCCCGATCACCAGCACCCGCGCCTCTTTCAGCTTTTTCTGCCCCGGTCCTCCGATCTCACGCAGGATAATATGGCGCGCGTATCGTTCCAGTTCGGCATTTGAAAAGGTGCCGGTTTGCGCAGGTGCTGCCTCTTTGGCGACCACCGCGCGACGCAGTCGGCGCAAACCCGCACGATAGGCCAGCACCAGCGAGGCCGCGCCCGCCAGCATCAACCACAAGGCCGGGCTTTCGCCGGTGGCCATGCGCAGCGGGTGGCCATCCGGCAGCACCAGATGCAGCGCCACCACCGCCAGCCACAACATCCCGATCATGACCCAGCGCAAACGGTGCGGTGCGCCCATCATGACGCCAATGCCCCAAAGGGCCGCGCCCATGATCAGAACCAGCGCCATCAGCCCGCCCCGGTCGAGCCAAAGCCGCCCGACCCCCGCGCGGTGCCGTCCAGGGCCTCAACCACGTCAAAGCGCGCCTGCATCACCGGCGCGATGATCATCTGCGCAATCCGCATCCCGTGCGCGACATGAAACGGGTCGGTGCCGGCATTCATCACAATCACCCCCAAAGGGCCGCGATAATCCGCATCAATCGTGCCGGGACTGTTGGGCAGGGTGATCCCGTGTTTCAAGGCCAATCCGGATCGCGGGCGCAATTGCACTTCGAATCCTGCCGGAATGGCGATGCGCAGGCCGGTCGGCACCAACACCCGCGCACCGGGGGCCACGGTCACACCTTCACTCTGTCCTGCAGGAAAATTCGCACGCAGGTCGGCCCCTGCAGCGCCCGCGCTTTCATAGGCAGGCAGGCCCAGGTCACGATCCGCACCCTCGTCCCAAATCACCTGAATAGAGACCATCCCCTGCCCTTTCATTGTTCCGGAAATACTCAAAATCTCAGGTCAGAGCCTTGGCAATGCGTTCGGCCAGCTTGGCAGACACCTGAGACTTCGACATCCGCGGCCAATCCTCGGCACCGTCCGCGGTGATCAGTGTGACGTCATTTTCGGACCCGCCCATGATGCCGGTTTCAGCACTCACATCATTGGCCACGATCCAGTCACATCCCTTGCGTTTGCGCTTGGCGGTGGCATTTTCGATCACATCATCGGTTTCAGCGGCAAACCCGACCACAAGGGCGGGGCGTTTCACCTTCATCTGAGCGACAGATGCCAGAATGTCGGGATTTTCGGCGAATTCCAGTTCGGGCAACCCGCCCTTGGTTTTCTTCATCTTGCGGTCGCTGGCCGAGGCCACCCGCCAGTCGGCCACAGCCGCCGCAAAGATCGCGCCTTCCACAGGCAGGGCGTCTTGCACGGCCTCAAACATCTGCCGGGCAGTTTCAACCTGTACCACCTGCACCCCCTCGGGCGCGGGCACGTCGGCGGGGCCGGTGACAAACACCACCTCGGCTCCAAGCGCCGACAGGGCGCGCGCCAGCGCCGTGCCCTGCGCCCCGGACGAACGGTTGGCGATGTAACGGACCGGATCAATCGGTTCATGGGTCGGCCCTGATGTCACAAGGATGCGCTTGCCCTTCAGCGGACCATTGGCCAGAGCCGCCTCGACCGCGCCGACAATCTCCATCGGTTCTGACATCCGGCCGGGCCCATGTTCGCCGCAGGCCATATCGCCGTTATTCGGGCCAACAAAATGGATGCCGTCCCCTTTCAGCGTTTCGATATTCCGCCGGGTGGCCGCATGTTCCCACATCCGCACATTCATCGCGGGCGCAATCAGAACCGGGGTATCGGTGGCCAAAAGCAGGGTCGAGGCCAGATCACTGGCCAAACCCTGCGCCATCTTGGCCATCAGATCGGCCGTAGCCGGGGCCACCACAATCAGGTCAGCCGAGCGGGACAGTTCGATATGACCCATTTCGGCCTCATCGGTCAGATCGAAAAGATCGCGAAACACCTTTTGCCCGGCCAGCGCCGAAACCGACAAGGGCGTGACAAATTCCTCACCCGCGCGGGTGAGAACCGGTGTGACGGACGCGCCGCGTTCGCGCAGACGGCGGATCAGATCAAGCGATTTGAACGCCGCGATACCACCGCCGATGATCAGAAGGATGCGTTTATCGCCAAGCATTTGCGCCGCCTTTCATAAGCCGAACGCAAAGATAGGACCTGCCGGTATGGGTGGCAAGACCCGCTGAGGTCCGGGGCTTTACCGGAAGGCCAGACAGGGATCGGGGCGATCCACGGTTGGCGAGGACACTACCATGTCAAAACCGCCCTCAATCGGGCCATCATCTTCGGTCTGGCCAATCACCTGCATCTCAACATCCGGGGCCACCCGCGCAATATAGGCTGGCATCCCCCAGTCACGCCGGGCATGGCCATTGCCCGTGATCACCGCCACAGGGCCACCGGTTTCGGCGTAAGCGCGCAGGGCCGCGCGGGCCAGTTTGGCATCACGCAGGCGTTGAATATCAATCATGCCGGACAGCATTTCCCTGGGGATCGCATCGCAATGGGCGCTGAATTGCAGGGCTTCGCGCGCCTCTTGCTGATCCCCGGGCAAGGGTTGATCAAGGCCATAGGCCGTTGCTTCGTCGCCGAACAGTGTGGCCATGCCGCCATTCAAGGCTTCCATCGCCTCAGCGCGGGGCAGACCTGCGCCATAGACACGGGCCCCGGGGGCAGCGGCGAAAATCGGGTAATACATCGCAAAATCGGGCCAGTTGCTGTCGTCCCAGCCCAGAACCGTGTTCAACGCGTCCTGATCGGCCGCCTCGGCAAACACCACGCCGTCGGCCTGATCGGGGGTAAGCATCTCAAAAACCAGGGCGGTGGGGGTCAGGGCGGTGACTTTCTCGGCCTGCACGACGTGGTGCGCGGGATTGTCATGCACTTCGCCCAGAATCAGAATGTCCTGCGCAGTGGCGGCGCAGGACAAAGAGATAAAAGCGGCGGTCAGCAGGAGTTTCATGCCAACAGGTTGTGCACCTCTGCGCCGTGACGTTCAAGATCCTTGCGCATTTTTTGAAACGCGGCGGCCTCAAGCTGTCGCACGCGTTCCTTGCTGAGCTTCAATTCGTTGCCAAGGCTTTCCAGCGTGCGGGGTTCATCGCGCAGCTTGCGTTCGCGCACGATAAAGCGTTCGCGTTCGTTCAGCTTACCCATCGCATCACCCAGCCAGCCGCGCAGGGCGTGAAGGTCGTGATCTTCCTCGACCAGTTCATCACCGCGTGGGCCGTCATCTTCCAGTGTGTCGATCCATTCGCGCCCCTCATCCTCGGAGGATTGCGTGGCGTTCAGGGAAAAGTCTGACCCGGACAGGCGTCCGGCCATCATTTCGACATCGCGCAATGGAACACCAACTTCCTGCGCAATCATTTCACGCAATTGGTATCCATCCAGTTCGGTGCCTTGGGCCATTGCTTCGCGCTCGATCTGAGCCTGAACGCGACGCATGTTGAAAAACAGGGATTTCTGCGACGAGGTAGAACCGGTGCGCACCATCGACCAGTTGCGCATCACGTAATCCTGAATCGATGCCTTGATCCACCAAACCGCGTAGGTCGAAAACCGCACGCCTCGATCCGGGTCAAACTTGTCAGCGGCCTTCATCAGGCCCAGACCCGCCTCCTGGATCAGGTCGTTCATCGGCGCGCCATAGCGTTTGAATTTCGAGGCCATCGAGATCGCCAGCCGCATGTAGGCTGTGATCAGGCGATGCAGGGCTTCTTCGTCGCGCTCATCGCGCCAGGCAAAGGCGAGTTTCAATTCGGTTTCTGCGTCCAGCAATTCAGCCTTCATCGCCTTGCGGGACATAGAACTTGACTGTGGTCCATCCAATGGCATGTCATAACCCCCTTGTCGGTCACTGATTTGCGGCGTGCAAAGCCGCTCTTTCTCAGTGTGTTCGGGAATGATACGCAGGGCCAATCAATCTGGATCAAAAAGAGGTGCAAAAGGCGCGATGTTACCGGGACTGAGTTTGGTCATAGGGGGCGCTGCCTCGGGGAAATCGGGCGTGGCCGAGGGATTGGTCACAGGCACCGGGCGCAACCGCGTCTATCTGGCGACCGCGCAGGCCCATGACGACGAAATGCACGCCAGGCTGGCCCGTCACCGCGAGGCGCGTGGACCGGGATGGCGCACCATCGAAGAGCCGATGGATGTGGGCCGCGCACTGGCCGGGATCAGCGGTGATCACGCTGTTTTACTGGATTGTGCGACCATGTGGCTGAGCAATCATTTGCTGGGCGAGGCGGATATGGCCGAGGCCGAGGCGGGGTTGATGGCAGGCCTTGCGCTGTGTTCCGCGCCTGTCGTGATTGTCAGCAACGAAGTCGGGGCCAGCGTGGTGCCCGAGAATGCCTTGGCGCGGCGGTTTCGCGAAGAACAGGGACGGTTGAACCAGAAACTGGCTGCCAAGGCCGGGCTAGTCGTGAACGTGATTGCCGGGCTGCCGCAGGTGTTGAAGGGCGATATGCCGTGAGCCGGGTGTTCTGGGTCCGCCACGGCCCGACCCATGCCAAGGCGTTGGTGGGGTGGAGCGATATTCCCGCCGACCTGAGCGATACGGCCCAGATTGCGCGACTGTCGGCCCATTTGCCGCAGGACGCCGTGGTGATTTCCTCCGATCTGAGCCGGGCGGTGACCACCGCAGATGCCGTGATGGCCACGCGCGAACGTCTGCCTCATGATGCCGACCTGCGCGAAATTCATTTTGGTGAGTGGGAGATGCGGAACTGGGACAGTATCGAGGATCAGGCCCATCTGCGCCGGTTCTGGGATGAACCGGGTGATGTGCGCCCGCCCGGTGGCGAAAGCTGGCACGAGGTCAGCGCCCGCGTGGATCGCGCAATAGACCGCGTGATCACAACCCATCCGGGGCGCGATATCATCGCGGTGGCCCATTTCGGCGTGATCCTGACGCAAGTGCAAAATGCCTTGAAAATCGGCGCGTATGAGGCGTTTTCCCACAAGATCGACAACCTGTCGGTGACTGAATTGCATTACCTTTCAGGGAATTGGCAGGCGCAGGCGATCAATCACCTTCCGTGATGACCCCGTGCACCAATCGGCATTTGGCAAAGCGTCGCGTGCACCCCTACACTCGTTCTCATGACATATGACCTGATCCTCGGCGATTACGCCTATTCCAGCTGGTCGCTGCGCGCCTGGCTGGTGTTTGAGCGCTTTGACATCGACCACAATTTGGCGATGGTCAGCTTCAAATCCGGGGGCGTGCCCGAGCAGATGCCCGGCTGGTCCCCGGCAAAAACCGTGCCGGCAATGCGCACGCCCGAGGGGGCGGTGATTGGTGAATCGGTTGCAATTGCCGAAGAACTGGCCAGTCGGCATCCCGATCTGGGCCTGTGGCCGTCTGACCCAAAGGGCCGCGCCATTGCCCGCACACTGACCGCCGAAATGCACGCTGGCTTTGGCGCGCTGCGCACAGATTGCCCGATGAATGTGCGGCTGGCCTATCAGGGGGTGGTGCCCCGGCCCGAGGTTGAAGCCGATCTGCGGCGGCTGGAACTGATCTGGGATCACGCCCGTGCGGCCTGCGCGCCGGATGGCCCGTGGCTGTGCGGCGCGTATGGCATTGTCGATGCGTTCTACGCCCCCGTCGCGGCGCGGATTGCAGGGTATGGGTTAAGCGTGTCCGCCACGGCGCAGGCCTATGTCGAGGCGCATTTGGCCGATCCGGCCTTCCGGCGCTGGCGGGCGATGGGGTTGGTGCATGGCGAGACGTTGAACCGCTATGCGAAGACCTATGATCTGACCGATTGGCCGGGGCCTGCGGCGCTGCCTGCGCGGGCGGTTCAGAGTGGCACGCCCGAGAATGCCAGTTGCCCCTATTCCGGTGGCGCATCCACGCATCTTATGGAGATGGATGGGCGCGTGTTCGGGTTTTGCAACGCGTTTTGTCGCGACAAAACAGTGGCCGACCCAGCCGCCTGGCCCAAATTCATGACTCTGCTGACCTGACACCGCGCGCACCCTACAGACATTAACCATTCTTAAATCCCTGATCCCCTATCGTTAACCATGATGAACGGGGAGCGGATATGATGGTGGCACGCGCCTACACGGTGGCGTTTGAAGGGGTCGAGGCGCGCTCGGTCGAGGTGCAATGCGCCGTCACGCCCGGAATGCCTGCGTTTTCCGTGGTCGGCCTGCCCGACAAGGCGGTCAGCGAGGCACGCGACCGGGTGCGCACAGCACTTAGTTCAATGGCCATAGCCCTGCCCTCCAAACGGATCACCATTAACCTCTCGCCCGCTGACATGCCCAAGGAGGGCAGTCATTTCGACCTGCCGATTGCCCTGTCCCTGCTGGCGGCTTTGGAGGTGATCCCGAAAGACGCCGTCGAAGGGGCCTGTGCGCTGGGCGAATTGTCTCTGGATGGCTCCCTCGTACCCGTCGTCGGGGCCTTGCCCGCCGCCATGGCCGCCGCCGAAGAGGATCGCACGTTGCTGTGCCCGAAAGCGTCGGGGGCCGAGGCCGCCTGGGTCGGGGCCGCGCAGGTGATTGGAGCATCAACACTGGCCGATGTGGTGCGCCACTATACCGGCCAATCTCCCCTGCCCCCGTCCGAGCCGGGCGAAGTGGTCGGCGCGTCGGTTACCCGCGACCTGCGCGATGTAAAGGGCCAGGAACGCGCCAAACGGGCTCTGGAAATCGCCGCCGCCGGGCGGCATCACATGATGTTGGTGGGCACGCCCGGGTCGGGAAAATCCATGCTGGCCGCACGGTTGCCCGGGATTTTGCCGCCGCTGAGTGCGGTTGAGGCGCTGGAAACGTCAATGGTCCATTCACTTGCCGGAATTCTGGATGAGGGCGGCATCAGCCGCGACCGCCCGTTTCGCGAACCCCATCACACCGCCTCAATGGCGGCCATCGTCGGTGGAGGCCGCCGCGCAGGCCCGGGCGAGATCAGTCTGGCGCATAACGGTGTCCTGTTCATGGATGAATTCCCCGAATTCCCCCGTGCCGTTCTGGAAACCCTGCGCCAGCCGATTGAAAGCGGCGAGGTGATGGTGGCGCGCGCCAATGCGCATGTGAACTATCCCTGCCGGTTCATGCTGATCGCCGCAGCAAACCCATGTAAATGCGGATATCTCAGCGACCCGGCCCGCGCCTGTTCGCGTGCCCCGATCTGTGGCGAGGATTACATGGGGCGTATTTCCGGGCCGCTGATGGACCGGTTCGACCTGCGGGTGGACGTGCCGCCTGTGGCCTTCACTGATCTCGATTTGCCCGCCTCGGGCGACAGCTCCGCCACAATCGCCGCGCGCGTGGCTGCGGCGCGCGACATCCAGGAAGACCGGTTCCGCGACGCCCCGGATATGCGCCTGAATTCAGATGCCGAAGGTGAAATTCTGACCAAGGTGGCAACGCCGGATGAGGCCGGACGCGCCTTGCTATCGAAGGTGGCCGAACGGTTTGGCCTGTCGGCGCGGGGGTATCACAGGGTCATGCGCGTGGCGCGCACCATCGCCGATCTGGGTGGCTCGGACGCGGTGCGGCGGGAGCATGTGGCCGAGGCGGTCAGCTATCGGTTGAACGGCGCGGCAGAGACGTGATCCAGCCGGCCATCTGATCCAGTGTGGCGCGGGCTTCGGGCAGGAGATTGTGAAACAGCGGCCAGACATGGGGTAAATCGTTCTCGATCACCAACGTGGTTTCTACCCCTTGGTTTTCCAGGCGTTCTGCCATCAACCGGGCATTGTCTTCGAGAATTTCGGTGTCGCCCACACAGATCCAGACCGGCGGCGCATTGGTGAAATCCCCACGCAGCGGCGAGATCAGCGGATCATCAAGCGCGCGGTCCTGCATCACCATCTCGGTCATGAGGGGCACCATGCTGACGGGTAGCACCACATCGGACTTGGCATTCCTCGTCACACTGGGCGTGCTGAAACTGAAATCGGTCAGAGGCGACAGGCAGAGGCACCCCAAGGGGGACGGCAGACCGAGCCGGGCAATTTCCTGCAAAAGGGCCAGAACCAGCCCACCCCCCGCACTGTCACCGCCAAGGATGATGCCGCCGGGATGTTGGGCCAGCTCTGTGTAGACAGCCACAGCGTCTTCGACGGCAGCGGGAAAGGGGTGTTCCGGCGCTTTGCGATACTCCGGCAGGCAAGCGCGCAAGCCTGTGCGGGCCGACAGTTGGGCCAGCATCGCCTGATGCGTCTTCGGCGAGCCGAAAACATAGGCCCCGCCATGCAGATAGAGGATCAGTGGTCCGTCGCTGTCTTGTGCACCCGGGGCCGCAACAGTGACCACCGGGACGCCCGCAATCGTGCCCGGCGCATATATCGTGCCGCGCGGACCGCGAAAATAGAACCGGGCCTTGGTCTCAAACGAGCGGCGCAGCTTGTCAGGGTCTGTCGCGCGCGCCAGATGCGGTTTTTCCGTATAGCGCAGCCAGACGTTGAGGATCGGCCTCATCACGCTCATGCGCGGCGGGCCTCGATCGCGTCCCAGATCAGGGCCGCAACATTTGTGCCGTCAAACCGCTCCAACTCCTGAATGCCGGTCGGTGAGGTGACGTTGATTTCTGTCAGGTACTGGCCGATCACGTCGATGCCGACAAATACCTGCCCTTTTTCCCGCAAAAGCGGGCCGATGCGGGCGCAGATTTCAAGGTCGCGATCACTGAGTGCGATTTTCTCGGGCCGCCCGCCCACATGCATGTTGGAGCGGGTTTCGCCCTTGGCCGGCACCCGGTTGATCGCGCCCACCGGTTCGCCGTCGACAAGGATGACGCGTTTGTCGCCATGCACGATATCGGGCAGGAATTTCTGTACGATCAGCGGTTCACGCGAGAAGCCGGTGAACATCTCGTGCAGGGAATTCAGATTGCGATCCGATTCGGGCATATGGAATACCCCGGCCCCGCCATTGCCATAGAGCGGCTTGAGAATGATATCGCCATGACGCGCGCGAAAGGCACGGATGGTTTCGATGTCCCGTGCGATGGCCGTGGGGGGCATCAGATCGGGAAAATCGAGGATCAGCAGTTTTTCAGGGTAATTGCGCACCCAGAACGGATCGTTGACGACCAAAGTGCCGAGGCCAAGCCGGTCCAGAATATGGGTCGTGGTGATGTAGAACATGTCAAACGGTGGGTCCTGACGCAACCAGACCACGTCGAAGTCGGACAGATCAACCGTTGCTTCATCCCCCAGCGTGAAGTGATCGCCCTCGACCCGCTGAACCGTCAGCGGCCAACCCCGCGCTGTGACCCGGCCTTCGTCATAAGCCAGGTTGTCGGGCGTGTAGTAAAACAGCTCGTGCCCGCGGGCCTGGGCCTCTTCGGCCAGACGAAACGTGCTGTCGGCGGTGATGTCAATGGGCCCGATCGGGTCCATCTGAAAGGCAATCTTCATCGCTCTGCCCCTTGTCCTGCAATGCAGGACTTACATGGGGCATGGCGGCAAGGCTTGCAATTCAGAAATGGCTGAACGCGTTTTGCAGGATGCGGATTTCACCTGTCTCGTTGACCAGGGCAAGGTCAAACCGCACCTCGCTGAGCTGACCCATTGGGGTATGTTCCAGAAACTCCGAGGCCGCAGCATGAATGCGCAGCATTTGTGCCTCCCGCAGACTGTTCAAAGCCACATCGAAACTGCGGGCCTTTTTCACCTCGCAGAATACATAAACCGGCCCATCGCGCAGGATCAGATCAATTTCCCCCCCTTTGCCTTGCCAGCGTTCGGCAACGGGCATCAGGCCGGCCCGCTCCAGATGGCGCGCCACACTGCTTTCGGCCGACAAGCCTGACAGATAGGCACGTTGCCCACGGTCCCGGCGGGTGGGCGGCAAGGGAAGCGACAATTGTTTCATGCGTCTTTCTCCAGCTTCAGGGCCAGTTGGTACACTTGTCGGCGCGGCACGCCCAGATCGGCAGACACCAGATCGGCCGCATCGCGCACCGAATGGGTTGATAAGGCCTCTCGCAGGGTTGATTCTAGATCATCCGCGTTAACAGATCGTTCCGGGGCGCTGCCCACAAGCACGACGATCTCGCCTTTGGGCGGTTTTGCGGCGATGCGCTCGGCCAGATCGCCAAGCGTGCCGCGCAACACCTCCTCGAATTTCTTGGTAAGCTCGCGGCAGATCACCGCCTCGCGATCCCCGCCCAGGGTCGCAACGGCATCTTTCAGCATCGCCGCAAGACGTTTGGGCGATTCGTAGAAAACCAGCGTGCCCGGCACCTGCACCAACGCCCCAAGCGCGGATTTCCGCCGGGAAGATGTGTTGGGCAGGAAGCCCGAGAAATGAAATTGATCGGTTGGCAAACCCGACAATGTCAGCGCCGTGATCACTGCCGAGGGTCCGGGCGCCGAGATCAGCTTATGCCCTTCGGCCACCGCCGCACGCGCCAGGTCGAATCCCGGGTCGGCCACCATGGGCGTGCCCGCCTCGGAGGCATAAACCACCGATTGGCCCGCCGCCAAAGCCTGCAAGATACGCGGGCGCACCCGCCCGCCATTGTGATCGTGATAGGCGATGATCGAACGCTCTCGCAACGCGACGCCGTGAATATCCATCAGCTTGCGCAAACTGCGCGTGTCTTCGGCCACCAGCATATCGGCGTCGCGCAACAGATCGAGCGCGCGCAGTGTAATGTCGCGCGCCGCCCCGATGGGCGTTGCGATCAGATACAAACCCGGGCTTAGCTTTGGCATTGATGGAATCCCCTCTGGACCCGCCTCGCATGACGTTTATTATCCCCACCAAATGCGGGCGACCAAGCGCCCGCTGTCAGGGAGTGAGAAGTACCTATGTTTGCCGTTTTATCCATCGCCCGCAAGGCTGCGGGACGCGTCATCGCCCTCTTTTCCATGATTTGGCTGGCTGCATGTGAGCCCGCTGGCCCCGGCGGAGGCGGAAGCCCGTCAATCAACCCCTCGGCATCGGTTGCCGTGGCTTTGCTGGTGCCCCACGGCGCCGCCAGCCCCCAGGAACAAAAGCTGGCCCGCGATCTGGAAGCCGCTGCCCGGCTGGCTGTGGCCGATCTGCAGGGTGTGAAGATTGACCTGCGCGTCTATGGCACCGGCGGAAGTGCCGCACGTGCGCAGCAGGCGGCGCTGAATGCTGCGGCTGATGGTGCCAAGATCATCATCGGCCCGCTGCGCGCCGAGGCGGCCAATGCCGCGGCGGTTGCCGTGGCGGGCAAGAACATCAACGTTCTGGCCTTTTCCAACAATCCAACCATTGCCGGGGGCAACCTGTTCATCCTCGGACAGACCTTTGATAACACTGCCAACCGGCTGATGGGGTATGCCGCACGTCAGGGCAAGAAGCGTGTTCTGACGGTCTATTCCAACAACCTCTCGGGCGAGTTGGGCCGTCAGGCGATTGAACGCGCGGTGGCCGCAAATGGCGGTGTCATTGCCGGCAGCGTTCCTTACGAGTTTTCGCAAAACGGCGTGGTGTCGGCCGTGCCCAAGATCAAGGCCGCCGCCGCAAGCGGTGGGGCCGATGCGATCTTCATGACGTCAAACGCCGCGGGCGCACTACCCCTGTTCACCCAGATGCTGCCCGAACAGGGTCTGGGTCCCGATACGACCCAGTATCTGGGCCTGGCACGCTGGGATGTGCCGCCACAGACGCTGGAATTGCCCGGCGTTCAGGGCGGTTGGTTCACCATGCCTGATCCCACCCGCGCGGCCCAGTTCCGCAGCCGGTTTGCAGCTGCCAATGGTGGTCAGCCACACGCGATTGCGGGCTTGGCCTATGACGGGATCGCTGCTGCTGGCGCACTGATCAAGACCGGTCGCCGCGACGCATTGGGGCGCAAATCCCTGACCCAATCTGCCGGTTTCCAAGGGGTCAACGGTGTCTTCCGTTTCCGGCCCGATGGCAGCAATGAACGCGGTCTGGCCGTGGCCACCGTGCGCAACCAAAAGGCCGTGGTGATCGAAAACGCGCCACAAAGCTTTGGCGGCGCAGGCTTCTGATCCAATCAGCACCTGAGCACAACACACATGAAAGATATCCCCCCTCAGCCGGACGACCTGATCTGCCCGGCGGGGGATATTTTTGATCATACCGGGATCGCCACTGCCCTGAGCGAACTGGAAGAAGCGCATGGCAGCGATCCCACCGCCCTGCGCAAGGCCGTTGTGCCGGTGTTGCGGGAGGCGCGCAAATCGGGGCGCAGCGCCATTGCCGACGCCCTTGCCGAGCATCCTTTTGCCGCAGACGCCGCCACCCGGTCGATCAGTTGGCAAACCGATTGCATCCTCCTGACCGTGCTGGATGTTGCCGTGCGCGTTCTGCATCCCAACCCCAATCCAACCGAAGGCGAACGCATCGCCATTCTGGCGGTCGGTGGCTATGGGCGCGGCGAAATGGCCCCGCAATCCGATGTCGATCTGCTGTTTCTGACGCCTTACAAAATTACCGCCTGGGCCGAGAGCGTGATCGAAAGCATGCTTTACATCCTCTGGGATCTGCGCCTGAAAGTCGGCCATGCCAGCCGCACCATCGCCGATTGCCTGCGCCTTGGCGGTGAGGATTTCACCATCCGCACCGCGTTGTTGGAAAACCGCTATCTGGCCGGGGATCGTGGCCTGTCGGACAAACTAAACAAAACCTTGTGGGACGATCTTTTCAAAGGCACTGAAAAAGAATTCATCGAAGCCAAACTGGCCGAACGGGAAGAACGCCACCAAAAGCCGGGCAACCAACGATACATGGTCGAGCCGAATGTCAAAGAGGGCAAGGGCGGGCTGCGCGATCTGCAATCCCTGTATTGGATCGCCAAGTATATTTACCGGGTCAAGGATGTCGCCGAACTGGTGCGCACGGGGCTGTTCAGCGAAGAAGAATACGACACCTTTGCGCAGGCGCATAATTTCCTCTGGGCGGTGCGGTGCCATTTGCATCTGATCACCGGACGGCCCAATGACCAGCTGTCGTTTGACATGCAGGTCGAAGTGGCGGCGCGCATGGGATATCAGGACATCGCCGGGCGACGTGCGGTGGAACATTTCATGCAGGATTATTTCCGCCACGCCACCTCGGTGGGTGATCTGACACGTATTTTCCTGACCAAGCTCGAGGCGATGCATGTCAAATCCGAAGCCCTGCTGCAGCGGCTGTTCAGACGCCGCAAGAAGCTGAAAGAGGGTTATCTCGAAGTGCATGGCCGTCTGGGTATTGTCGATGCCGACACGTTCCTGTCAGACCGGCTGAACCTGCTGCGCCTCTACGAAGAAGGCCTGCGTACGGGGATGCTGATCCATCCTGATGCGATGCGGTTGGTCACGGCCAATCTGGACCTGATTGACGACGCATTCCGCGCCGACCCCGAGGCGCAGAAACTGTTTCTGGGGCTGTTGCTGAAACACGGCAACCCCGAACGCGCCCTGCGCCGGATGAACGAACTTGGGGTTCTGTCGGCCTTCATCCCCGAGTTTGAGCCGATCGTGGCGATGATGCAGTTCAATATGTATCACCATTACACGGTGGATGAGCATACCATCCAGTGCATTGCCCACCTGGCCAAGATCGAACGCAAAGAGCTGGTTGAGGAACTGCCGGTTGTGTCGTCGATCCTTGAAGAAGGAGTGAACCGCAAGGTGATTTATGTTGCCCTGCTGGTGCATGACATCGGCAAGGGGCGCGACGAGGATCATTCGATCCTGGGGGCACAGATCGCGCGCAAAGTGGCCCCCCGGCTGGGCTTGAAGCCCAAGGAAGTGGACACGGTGGAATGGCTGGTGCGGTATCACTTGCTGATGTCGGACATGGCGCAGAAACGCGATATTGCCGATCCGCGCACGGTGCGCGACTTTGCCAAGCTGGTGCAGACCCGCGAACGGCTTGACCTGCTATGTGTGCTGACGGTCTGCGATATTCGCGGCGTTGGCCCCGGCACCTGGAACAACTGGAAAGCCTCGCTGATCCGCGCGCTGTATCGTCAGACAAGGCGCGCGATGGAAGGCGGGCTTGAGGCGCTGAACCGCGAACAGCGCGGCTCGGACGCCAAGCGCAACCTGCGCGAGGAACTGGCCGATTGGGACGCCAAAGACCTCAAGACCGAAATCGCCCGGCACTATCCGCCCTATTGGCAGGGCCTGCATGTCACCGCACATGTGGTGTTTGCCCGCCTGTTGCGCGATCTTGAGGATGACGCGGTGGCGATTGATCTGGCGATTGACGAAGATCGCGATGCCACCCGTGCCTGTTTTGCGCTGGCTGATCATCCCGGTATCTTCTCGCGTCTGGCCGGGGCGCTGGCGCTGGTGGGGGCCAACGTGGTGGATGCGCGCACCTATACCAGCCAGGACGGGTTTGCCACCGCCGCCTTCTGGATACAGGACGCCGAGGGCAGCCCGTTTGAGCAAAGCCGCCTGTCCCGCCTAACCCAGATGATCCGCAAGACCCTGAAAGGCGAAGTGGTGGCCAAAGAGGCGATCAAAAGCCGCGACAAGATCAAGAAACGCGAGCGTGCCTTCCGCGTACCGACCCATATCGCCTTCGACAATGAGGGATCGGAGATTTACACCATCATCGAGGTCGACACCCGCGACCGGCCCGGCCTTTTGTATGACCTCACCCGCACGCTGGCGAACAGCAATGTCTATATCAACTCGGCCGTGATCGCGACCTATGGCGAGCAGGTGGTGGATACGTTCTACGTCAAGGACATGTTCGGCCTGAAGTTCCACTCCGAGACCAAGCAGAAAGCGCTGGAAAAGAAGCTGCGTGACGCGATTGAACAAGGGGCCGAACGGGCAACGGCCTGATAAGTGGCCCAGATCATCGGTTTGCGGGCAGAACCGCCAGCACAGACATGGACTAATTTTGCGGGGATGGTACAGTCAAAAGCTGGCGCTCTAGCACGCCAAGCATAATCTCGACCTCGTTCGGTTCAAGCCGCCCATGTTCCAGTAGGAATTGTGGAATGTCTCTTCCGGTGTAACGGCCTGCAAGTTTATCATCGCGAATGATCAGGTGGATACGTGCCAGCTGTTTCGCACTGATATGGCATATGCCACACTTTCTAAAAAACAGCCGCCCGGATTGCTGGATCTTCCCAAAAAATTCCAGAAGGGTCTCTTGTTCTTCCGGTGACAAGCCGCCATGCCCGGTTTCCAGGAACACCGAAACGGGTTGGCCCGTCTCTTTTATGACAAGGATATCGTCCAGAAGGCTCAGCCTTTCGGACGCAAATTCACCTGCGTGAGGCGTGTGACACCCCGCACAATCCTTTTCATAAATCGCGTGTGGATCGATTTGCTGCGCATTTGCAGTACCGGACCAGATAATCAGGGATAACGCCCCGATGCGAAGAATTTGTGTAAGCATTACGCATTCTTTCAAATCTCAGAAGCTTTCGCGACGACTTTGCGACCAGGTTACTCGTCACCGTAGAACCATTGGATGCTACACTGATATCGTATTTGGCGTCTTGATCATGATCAATCGGCGAAGGAACCGCCTTGCATTCGATCCGCCAAATTGAACGAATTATGCCTGCGGTTTCATGCTTGCTTTGGGTTCCAAACCGACCTGCGCCCCCTGCACCATTGTGCCCGGCAGCACCCGGCCCCTTTCCAGCGATGAACCAATCCGCTATCCCTCGCACAGTAACACTGTGACGAAGGCTGTTTCATGAGACCTGTGCGCATGCTGTCCAGCATTCTGACCGTCGGCGGCTGGACGCTGATGAGCCGGGTTCTGGGCTTTCTGCGCGATGTGTTGATTGCCAGCTGGCTGGGCCCCGGCGCGGCAATGGACGCCTTTGTGGCCGCATTTCGACTGCCCAACATGTTCCGCCGGTTCTTTGCCGAGGGGGCCTTCAACGCCGCTTTCGTGCCGATGTTTTCCAAGCGGCTGGAAGCGGGCGAAGGGGCAGAGAGCTTTGCGTCATTGGCCCTGTCCGGTCTCGCCCTGATATTGCTGGCGCTGACCGGGCTGGCGATGGTGTTCATGCCCGCACTGGTCTGGGCCACCGCCGAAGGGTTTTCCGGCGATGCCCGGTTCGGCCTGACGGTTGAATACGGGCGCATCGTATTTCCCTACATCTTCTTCATCTCGCTGGCGGCGCTGTTTTCGGGCGTATTGAACGCTGCCGGGCGCTTTGCGGCAGCGGCGGCCGCGCCTGTGATCCTCAACGTCATGCTTGTGACAGCCATGAGCGTGGCGTGGTATATCGGCGGTGAGGTGGTGCTGGCCCTTGTGTGGACGATCCCCTTTGCCGGGTTGGCCCAACTGGTGCTGGTCTGGATCGCGGCCCGGCGCGCAGGGCTGCATATCGGCCCGGTGCGCCCGCGCTGGACCCCCGAGATGGCGCAACTGGTGCGCATCGCGATCCCCGCCGCCCTGGCCGGAGGTGTCATGCAGATCAACCTGCTGGTGGGTCAGCAGGTGGCGTCAAATTATGACAAGGCGGTCAGCTGGCTCTACTCGGCGGATCGGCTGTACCAATTGCCTCTGGGCGTGGTCGGCATCGCGGTGGGCATTGTGCTGCTGCCGGATTTGTCGCGCCGCCTGAAGGTTGATGATCACACCGGCGCACGCGAGGCCCTGTCCCGCGCGGGCGAGATATCACTGGCGCTGACCATTCCATCAGCCGTCGCGCTGATGGTGATCCCGATTCCGCTGGTGTCTGTGTTGTTTGAACGCGGGGCGTTTGGTGTCGACGACACAGCCGCAACGGCGCTGGCGGTGGCAATCTATGGCCTCGGCCTGCCCGCTTTCGTGCTGCAAAAAATCCTGCAACCACTGTTCTTCGCCCGCGAGGATACCAAAAGCCCGTTCCGTTATGCGGTCGTGGCGATGGTGATCAACGCCGTTCTGGCCATTGGTCTGGCGTTCTATATTGGCTGGATTGCCGCCGCGATTGCCACCACTGTTGCGGCTTGGGTCATGGTGTGGCTGCTGGTGCGCGGCTCCCGCCCCTTTGGCGAGGTGGCGCGATTTGACGATCGTTTCCGTCGCCGCATGTGGCGGATCGTCATCGCCTCGCTTATCATGGGCGCGGTGTTGTGGTTTGCAGCACTGGCGCTGAACGCCTTCATCCTGATCCCGGTGCTGCGCTGGCTGGCCTTGTTGGTGCTGATTGCCATTGGCGCAGGCACATATTTTGGGGTCGGCCTGCTGCTGGGTGCGTTTCGCCGGGGCGAATTGCGCGCTGCCTTCCGCCGGTAAGCGGGCTATTGGCGGCGCATTTTTTCACGCAATTTGCGAAAGCCTCCGGGGCTGAGCACAAATGAGGCGCAAAACCCTGCAGCAAAGCCGCCAACATCGGCCAGCCACCAGCTGTTACTGCCAAAAAGCAGGCCAAAGACAAGCTGAATACCCATCAGGAACCCGATCAGGGTAAAGGCACGGTATTGCCGGACCCCCATCTGTCCCAGTTTCAGCCACATCAGGTAGGTGAAGCCACCAATCAGCCCGTAAACACCTGGAAATGCGCCATAAAGCCAGGGTTGGTCCGGGCCGACCAACCCATAGATTACCGCCCCCGTCACTGACGAGATCAGAAACAACGCAAGCGTGGCCCATTGGTTGAACACCTCGCCCACGAATTTTCCAAGGGCCAGCAACATTGCCCCGGCAAACAACGCATGGGTGAAGCCGCCGTGGATGAAAATATGGCTGAGGAAGCGCTGCATATGCTCGGCCGGGTAAATCCCGTTGGTCAGCATCCACGCCATCACATCGCTGTTGAACCCGTAGGTCTGAATGGCCGCGTTGCGCCAGCCAACTGCCGAAGGCCCGCCAATCAGGCCCCGCGCACCAAAGCTGAAGGCCGCCTCGACGCCGATGATCAGCAGGAAAAGCGCCACCACCACCGGTGGCATCGGATTGACCGGACTGATCGGGGGGCTGTGATGGTGATCATCGCTGCTCATGCTGGCTCTCCTTGACGGCGCTCTGACCCACAAGTAAGCGAGGCAGGCGAATTAATCCAGATGGAGTATCCCATGACCGAGGTGGTCCACACACCGCGCGTTTTCTCAGGCATCCAGCCCTCGGGCGGGCTGACGCTGGGCAATTACCTGGGCGCGATGAAGCGTTTTGTCGACATGCAGAACGATGGGATCGAAACGATCTATTGCATGGTTGACCTGCACGCGATCACCGTCTGGCAGGACCCCGACAAGCTGCGCCATGCCACGCGCGAACTGTGTGCCGGCTATATCGCGGCCGGTCTGGACCCGGCCAAATCCATTTTGTTCAACCAATCCCAGGTGGCCGAGCACACGCAACTGGCGTGGATTTTCAACTGTGTCGCCCGTATGGGCTGGATGCAGCGGATGACGCAGTTCAAGGACAAGGCGGGCAAGAATGCGCAAAACGCCTCGCTGGGGCTGTTCGGATATCCCGCGCTGATGGCGGCGGATATTCTGGTCTATCACGCCACCCATGTGCCGGTGGGCGAGGATCAGAAACAACATCTGGAGCTGACCCGCGACATCGCCACCAAGTTCAACCACGACTATGGTGTCGAGTTTTTCCCGATCACCGAACCGGTGATTGAAGGCACCGCAACGCGGGTGATGAGCCTGCGGGACGGATCGAAGAAAATGAGCAAATCCGACCCCTCGGATATGAGCCGGATCAACCTGACCGATGATGCCGACACGATTGCCAGGAAAATCCGCAAGGCCAAGACCGACCCCGAGCCTTTGCCAAGTGAGGTTGAAGGCTTGGAGGAGCGCCCCGAGGCGCGCAACCTGATCAACATCTACGCCGCTATGAGCGACCAAAGCGTCGAGGCGGTGATGCGTGATGTGGGCGGCAAGGCGTTTTCCGAGTTCAAACCGATGCTGGCTGATTTGGCGGTCGCCAAGATGTCGCCGATCTCGGGCGAAATGGCCCGACTGATGCAGGACCCGACCGAGATTGATCGCATTCTGGCCGATGGCGCGGGCCGCGCCCGCGCGATTGCCGCGCCGATCCTGAAGAAAACCTACGAGATCGTCGGGATGGTCGGGGCCTGACACGCCTTCTCTGAACGTTGGTCAGCCCCTGTCTGGCACGTCCCTCTGCATCTCTTTATTTTACCATTTGATTTATTAACTAACTGGTTTATTATAAAGAGATGACCAGCGACGCTTATCTTGATGCGGCCTTCGCAGCCTTGGCTAACCCGACACGCCGCGCGATCCTGGCACGGCTGGAACGCGGGGAGGCGACGGTGAACGAATTGGCCGAGCCGTTTGACATGAGCCTGCCCGCTGTCTCGAAGCACATTCGCGTATTGGAAGACGCAGGGTTCATACAGCGCGGCAGGAACGCGCAATTCCGCCCCTGCCGATTGGATTCCACCCCTTTGAAGGCTGTGGCGCACTGGACGGATCGCTACCGTCCGATCTGGGAAAAACGGTTTGATGCGATGGCGGAAGCACTGAAATACAACATGGGAGAGACCAATGACTGACACCTCGGGCTGGATAAAAATTGAACGACAGTTCGCGGCACCTCCTGCCGCCGTTTGGGCGATGTGGACAGACCCGGGCCTGTTCAAGAAATGGTACGGCCCCAACGGAATGAGTGTCCCTGTCGTGCAAATGGACCTGACTGTGGGTGGCACACGGAAGGTCTGCATGAAGCTGGACCGCCCGGGTCAGGACATGTCGATGTGGTTCATCGGCGTTTACAAGGAAATCGATCCGCCCTTCCGGCTGGTTTACACCGAAAGCATGTGTCAGCCGGACGGCACACTCATCTCGCCTGCAAGCATGGGGATGCCAGAAGGGACACCGGATTTCACCGAGGTCATTGTTGAACTGAAAGCCACCGATGACGGTACACGTATGACAATGATCCATGTCGGCATTCCGGCGGGATCACCGGGCGAGGGCGGATGGCAGCAAGCCTTCGACAAGCTGGCGAACGCGCTCAACATGGCTTGATGACCTCGCAAGGCGCTGCGCGTTTTTGCACAAACCCTGCGCGACTGGCCGGAATTGTGAACGAACGGGTGGCAACTTATCATCAGGTTATCTCTCATAGGAGCATTCACATGCCAGCTACAACGCATCCAGCAACAACCATCGGCCATGTTCATTTGAGGGTCGCTGACCTTGACCGTGCGATCGGGTTTTACAGCGGCGTCCTCGGCTTTGAATTGCAGCAGAAGTTCGGTGATGCGGCCGCTTTTTTGTCGGCGGGCGGGTATCACCATCATATCGGCCTGAACACATGGGAGTCCAAAGGCGGCACGCCGGCACCCAAAGGCCATACCGGGCTGTATCACACTGCGTTTCTCTATCCCAACCGGGCAGAACTGGCCAAGGTACTGCACCGGGTATTGGCCGCGGGCTATGCCATTGAAGGGGCCGCCGATCATGGCGTCAGCGAGGCGGTTTATATCTCGGACCCGGATGGCAACGGGGTCGAACTTTATGTGGATCGTGCGCAGGCCGACTGGCCCCGGGATTCCGAGGGCAATCTGGCAATGGTCAATGATCGGCTGGATATCGAGGCGCTGCTGGCCGAAGGGAAGTGACGGGCGGCGCGAGCGGTGCTGGGAGCAAAAAGCCAGCACAGATGCCAGACCATCATTGCTTTTAAATCATGTCTCTGCTCTCCTTCTTCCCAAACCAAAGGGAAGGCCGAACATGGATGCCAATCAACCCATTACCCGTTGGGGTGTGACGGCTCAGACCGGCGTGCTTACTGACGTATTGCTGGGCAAGCCGGATCATTTTCGCTGGGTGCCGCTGAATTCCATATCCGCAGTGACCTTTGCCAATATGGAGCAGATGGGCCACAGCTTTGATGCGCAACTGGCGCAGAAACAGCATCGCAAGATGGTGGAGGTCTACGAGCAAAACGGTGTGCGCGTGCATTTTGCAAATGCGGATGAGGGGTTGCCATCTTCGGTTTTCACCCGCGACAGCAGTTTCATGACGCCTTGGGGGGCGGTGATCACTTCGATCCAGACGCCCCCGCGCAGACGCGATTACGCGGTGGCCAGTCAGTTTTATCAGGATGCAGGCATCGCGATCTGGAAATGGGTCACTGCCGGGCATTTTGAGGGTGGCGATTTTGTGATTCTGAAACCCGGTGTGGTGCTGCTGGGCTGGTCGGGTGATCGCTCGACCAGCGAGGGCGCTGAACAGGTGGCGGGATGGCTGCGCGAGAAAGACTGGGAGGTGCTGGTCACCCCGATCCCACCTCAGTTTGTCCATATGGATGCTGTGGTGGTGATGCTGGAGAAGGGGCTGGCACTGGTCTGCGAGGATGCGCTGCAGCCTTATGCGCTGGACTATCTGAAGGATCGGCACGGGATTGATGTGATCAAAGTCGCTTACGGCGATTGCGTGCAGTTG
>Ga0316205_10001728_pt1 | contig 25750 bp, 21 predicted proteins | sample 3monthpyrite_MG_FD_204941 | JGI IMG/M metagenome (GOLD analysis project Ga0316205, IMG submission 204941) | Microbial mat bacterial communities from mineral coupon in-situ incubated in ocean water Damariscotta River, Maine, United States -... | ecosystem: Environmental > Aquatic > Marine >... | reverse complement strand
GACAAGGCGCCGGGATAAGAGCCAACGGCCACGCGGTATTGCTCTTTGCTGATGCTCAACAGCCCTTTGGCCGAGGCAAGCGCGGATCGGGCCGAGGCCAGCCGCGCTTCGGCGAAGGCAACATCTGTTCTGGTGATCTCTCCCACTTCGAACCGATCGTTGGCGGCCTGCAATTCTTGCTCGATCAGGCGGACATTGTTTTCGCGCAGGCTGACGATGGCGGCATCGCGCTGCACGGCGGTATAGGCCGAAACGGCATTGAGCAGCACGTTTTGTTCGACGCCGCGCAGGGCTTCGCGCAGAGACAGGACGTTTTGCTTGGCAATTTCTTTTCGCAAAGCAGAAGACCCGGCGTCAAAAAGCACCAGGGATGCCGACAATCCGATGTTGGAAGTGGTGGATTGCGTGAGCGACGAATAGTTGGCGGTCATCGAATAGGATACGACCGGGCGCAGCGCTGCCGTGGCCGCCGCGACATCTTCATCTGCTGCGCGCAGGAGCGCGCGGTTCTGTTGCAACAGGCCGGAATGCCGATAGGCGGTGGCCAGCGCTTCGCCCAGAGTTTCGGCCCAAGCCGGCACCGGGGACAGCATGACCGCACAAAGCGCCACCGCTTTGGTCAGTTTTGTTGCAAATATCATCGTGTTTCCCCAAATCCTTTGTGGGCCGCAGAAGCCCGAACCAATGCGCCTATAATGCAAATTCCTGCTTTTTCTCAAATCCATGCAGCACAGGGGCGCCCGCATTGAATGCATAGCGCCATTTGACATTACCCTGAGATTTGTGGCCAATTCGGCAAACGGCAAGCCCCGGCTCGACAAATATCGCGCCAATGCGTCCGCCCTCGCGCAATTGATCCAGCAGCGCGGCGGGAATGACTTCCACGCCTCCCTGAATGGTGATCACGTCATATGGCCCGTGTTTGGCATCGCCTTGTGCAAGCGCCCCATGTTGCAGGGCCATATTGTCAACGCCCGCACGTGCCACAATGTCCTGGGCTTCTTCGACCAGCGCTTCTTGATCTTCCACGGCCACGACGACCTGTGCCAGATGCGCGATCACGGCGCTGGAATAGCCAAACCCGCAGCCCAGATCGAGCACGGTCTCATCGGGTTGAATATCCAGCCCGTCCAGCATCTTGGCAAGGGTTCTTGGCTCAAGGATAACCCGGTCGTCACCAAGCGAGATATTTTCGCCGACATAGGCCGTTTCGCGTTGCGCCGCATGCACAAAATCTTCCTTTGCGACGCTGAGCATCGCGCTGATAATCGGAAATTTTGTGACATCGGAGGGGCGCACTTGCGTGTCAACCATTGCCGTGCGGCGGGCTGCGTAGTCGGCCATTTGGATTTCTCTTTCGCAGATAAACTCTTGCAGTGGTTTTGACACAAAGCCCGGGCGCGGGCAACACGGCTTTGTGTCACGTCGGGGTTAAAACCCTTTTGCTCTGCTGACCGATCCGAAACCTGGTGCCGCGCGGCATTGGCCTTGGCCGCCGGGCTGACGATTTTGCTCTCTTGCACCCTCAAAAGCCATGGTATAGATCACCCGGACCACGGTCGGCGAGTTGGCGGAGTGGTGACGCAGCGGATTGCAAATCCGTGTACACCGGTTCGATTCCGGTACTCGCCTCCAATAAAATCAATGGCTTGCCTGATTTTTTTGCATATCGTGATGGTGGTTTGGCAAGCCCGGCATTTGCCGTTTTGAATGCTTTCACCGCAAACCGGCACTCTGCTGACATTTTTGAGCCCATGGCAACCCGCGTAAACCGGATCGGTTGTCATGCCGATCCGCCAAAAAATCTGGCGGCACGCATGCGGCATCATGGGGCGTTTGGCGTGGCAGACCGCTCTGGTCCGGTGTGGGATTACAATTTATCATCAATCACAGATGTCCCCAACTGGGGCCGCTTTTTTTCAGGGCAACGCGTTGGAAAGGATTGTGCATCGCCTGGCCGGGCAAGGTCGCGGCGCGCGCAAGAATTGTGAATTCGGGCGCGAAAGCACTGTCTTGGCCCTTGCCTTGACGGTGGTGAAGGGCGATGGTTTTCAGCATGGACCTGCAACGTGATCTTCAATCTGTCTGGGATGAATATCTGGCCGCGTACCGAAACGGGGATGCGGCTGGTTGCGCGGCGGTCTTTTGTCGAGATGCGCTATTGACGTCGCCCTATGGTCCACCGGCGCGCGGGCGCGCCCAGATTGAGGCGCTGCACAGGCAGTGGGTCGGCGAAGGCGGCGAGAACAAGCAACTGGAGATGGTCGATTTCGGGGGCGCCGACACTTTGGCTTGGTGCCTGGCGAAGTTCAGTGAGGGTCTAGAAACAGGTGCGGGCATCTCACTGAGTGTCTTGGAACGACACGACGGGCGTTGGCTCATCAAGATGTGCAGTTTGAACGAATAGGACCCGACAGTAGCCATCACATTCGGCGGCGCCAAAGTGAGCGACGGCTTCAGGCGGGCAGCCGTTATTCCGGTTGGATCTTGTCGCCTACGGAAATGCTGCCGCCCTTTACAACTGAACAATTCAGCCCGGAACGGTGGTGCAAAAGATCGTACACGCTCTTGCCGGTGACAAGATCGAGGTAGCGGCAGGGTGTGTTCAGGCGGCCGCCCAGCAGCACAATGCCCCCTATTCGAAAACGTTTGCCAACCAGGTGATTGAGCGGCACGCCTGACGTTGTCAGGTTTCGGCGGTGTTCGTCGGGTGAAAGTGTCACCGCGTGATCTCTTTCAAGCGCGACCAATGTCTCATTTTCAATGAGCGTCACGTCACGGATGTCGGGAAAATCGGAATATTTGCCACGCCCGGTCAGATACCGATCCCCTTCAAGGCCCTTGCCCTTGATCACTTGAATGGTGCGATGGGCGTCCATCGGCGCGCGACCCTCGCGGGCTGTGTGAATATGCAACAACATACCTTGCCACATGATTTGCCCCCTTTCGCCAGTCCAGACCGGACGCTTTTTCAAACTTAGGTCCGTTGCCGATCTGGGGTCAATCCAAATTCGGCCCAAACAAACACCGCCCGAGATCAATCACATCGACGCCCGGCAGTCTGGGCCTGACCACGCCCCCCCATACACTGATCCGCGCGGCCGCTGCTTTGGGGCCGGTGTTGCGTTCACTCGGCCGCCACCAGGCGCACGACATCCTTGTCGTCGGGCTTGGCTGGTTCGGGGCTTGGCACCGGCGCGGGCGCCAGAATGCCCGCAATCGACATTACCAGCCGCGCGACGTGGTGTTGCGCCATGAAAATCGACGGCACGGTAAACACGATGATGAAGGTGCCGATCAGCACGCCATAGCCGATCGAAACAGCCAGCGGGATCAAGAATTGTGCTTGCAGTGAGGTCTCCATGATCAGCGGATAGACGCCAAGGAAGGTGGTGAGCGAAGTCAGCAAGATGGGCCGGAACCGCTGCTTGGTGCCCTTGATCACCGCTTCGCGGACATCCATGCCCTGGCCGATATGTTCATTATAGACATCTACCATCACCAGCGAGTTGTTGATGACCACGCCGGCCAGCCCGATGATGCCGAATATCGACAACAGCGACAGCGGAATGCCCAGCAAGAGATGGCCCGTCACCGCGCCGATCAGACCCAGTGGAATGGCAAACATCACGACGATCGGCTGCACATAGGAGCGAAAGACCAAGGCAAGCAGCGCGAATATGACGAATAGCGCAATGCCCAATGCCTGGCTGAGCGCGGCTTGCGCATCGCCCTGGGTGCGTTGCTCACCGCCCAATTCATATAGCAGGCCGGGGTTCTGGGCCTGAAGGGCGGGCAAGATGTCCTGGGTTATGATTTGATTGACCTCTCGGCTGGTGGCGACTGCCACGTCCAGATCGGCGGTCACACTTGTCACCTGGCGCCCGTCGCGGCGCAATATCTGCGTCGGCGCCAGCCCCTCTTGAACGTCGGCCACGGTGCTGAGCGGTATCAGGTCTCCGCCGCTTGTGCGGATCTGTGTTTCAAGGAGATCAGACAGGCTGTCGCGCTGGTCTTCGGGAAAGCGCAAGGTCACGGCTACATTGTCGGCGCCGCGTTGGACATTCGTGGCTTCGATCCCGAAAAAGCCTGCCCGTGTCTGCTGCGCCAGATCTTCCAATGTCACGCCGAACAGCCGGGCTTCGGGTTTCAGCGCCAGCTTGTATTCAAGGCGCCCCGAAGAATTGTCATCGCGGATGGCAAAGACACCCGGAATGGCCCGCAATGACGTGCGCAACTGGGATACGATCGGCGTGATGTCCTGGCCGTCGGGCAAGGACAGCTCAACCGCGACCGGCTCACCTGCCCCGATAAGTTCGGCCGACACCGTCAATTTGTTGACCGAGGCAATCTGGCCAATCTCATCGCGCCAGATCGCGGCAAACTCGCTTGTATCCCACTCGCGCAGCGTTGGATCGGTGATCTGCACCACCACATTTGCCAGTGTTGCCCCCCCGTCGGGTCTGCCGCCATTTGGACCGCCGCCGCCGACGCCCTGGCCCACGACCATATTGACCCCGACAATGACGGGCGGGGCGCTGTTGGGCAAACGCGCTTGCAGGTCCTGGCCCGCGCGCAATGCAGACAGACGCACGTCTTCTGCGACCCGTTCAGTCATGGCAAAGGTTGTGCCATCGTTCATCTCGATCGCAGCCGTCACAAAGTCGCCTTCGATGGATGGAAAGAAGTTGAACTTGACATAGCCGTGGACAAGCAACCCAACCGCGCCGGTCATCAGCGCGACCGAAACGGCAATCGGAACAAGCAGGGCAAATCCTCTGGTTGTCAGGCGCAATACCGCGTCCAGGGGCACCCGGATGACCCATTGCAAGACGCCATCCACCCCGGCGCGCACCGCGCCAAACAATCGAAACACGATATTGGGCCGATAGCCGGGCGACACATCCAGAGACGACAAGTTGCGCGGCAAGATGAAAAGCGCCTGCAGCAGTGACAGGACCAACACCACCATGACGACAATCGGAATATCCACCAGAAACTTGCCCAGTGTTCCGGGCAGTTGCATCAAGGGCCAGAACGCCACGATTGTGGTCAAGGTCGAAAACACCACCGGCACGGCAATGCGCTGCGTGCCCTTGACTGCCGCTTGCACGGGTGTCAGCCCGCTTTCGCCTTTTTGATAAATGTTTTCACTGACGACGATGGCGTTGTCCACCACGATACCAATGGCCAGAATAAAGCCAAACAGCGAGATCATGTTGATCGACATGCCCAGCGCGCCCAGAATGATGAAGGTTCCGGCAAAGGATACGGCGATGCCCATGGCCGACCAGAAGGCCAGGCGGATGTCCAGAAACAACGCCAGACACAGCACGACCAGTGCCAGCCCGATGGCCGCGTTCTCGACCAGCAGATCAATGCGATCTTGCAGGTTCTCCGCGTCGTTTTGCCAAACCGTCGCATTCATGCCGGGGCCCAGCGATGGCACAAAGCTGGTGGCCAGCAGGGCCTGGGCATCCTCGACGATTTGCAAGATCTGCTCGTCGCCCACCCGAAACACATTGACTGAAACTGCCGCTTCGCCGTTGAAACTGGCCGAGAGATCCGCATCTTCAAACCCGTCGATCACATTGGCCACGTCGCGCAGATAGACCTTGCCGCCCAGATCATCAGTGCGCACCACGATGCTCTCAAAATCAGCCTGGGTATAGTTGCGCCCGGTTGTCCGGATCGGGATTGACACTGTATCCGTGGCGATGGCGCCACCCGGCAATTCCAAAGAGCTTTGGCGGATGGCCGTGGCGATTTCGCCCATGGTCAGCCCGTAGGCGGCCAATGTATCGCGGCTGACCTCGATCGAGATTTCATAGTCGCGCGCATTGGCCACCTCGACATAGGAGATGCTGGGCAACATGGTCAGCTCATCCTTGAGCCGTTCGGCTTCTTGTTTCAGGGCCTGTTCGCTGGCATTGCCATGCACCGCAATTTCCAGCACGCGGCTGGAATTGTTGGCCTGCACCACAATCGGATCATTGGCATCCTCGGGGAAAACGGTGATGCGATCCACTTCGGATTTGATCTCATCGACCTTTTCCTTGATGTCAGAGCCGCGCAGAAAAGACACTGTGACACCGCCGCGGCCTTCGCTGATGGATGCCGTGATCGTGTCAATGCCGTCAACGCCGGACAATTGGTCCTCGATCGGGCGCACAATGCTTTCCTGTATCTCAATGGGCGACGCGCCGGGGTAGCTGACCGAAATGCTGACCGTGTCCAGGGAAAATTCCGGAAAGGTTTTCTGCGGCATGCCGAGGGCCGTCAGCGCGCCCAGTATGACCACGAAAATCATGGTCAAATTGGCGGCAACGGGATGTTCGGCTATCCACTTGATCATGCGATTCATGCGCCTACTCCGTCACAATGGCGCCTGCGCGGGCCATGGTTTCAACCGAGATGTCGCGCAGTTCCATACCCGGTGCCGGTGCCGATATTGACGTGCGTATCAACCGCGTGCCCTTGGGCCAGCCCAAAACCTCGACATAGGTGGTTTCGCCGTCAACATGGGCGGGTTGCACAGCCACCTTGAGCAGATTTCCCTTGTCCCTGTCAGTGGGATTGAAAACCCAAATCTGATTGCCGCTGCGTATCGCGGTCGAAGGCACGGCATAAATATCGGGCTGCTGAATGCCGTCAATCTCGACCTTTGCATAGGCGTTGATCAGCGCCGGAATTGCCCCCGTGATCATGGCCTTGGGGTTCAATAGGCGCGGGTTTTCGATGTCATCGAGCCCGACCGAGACACGCAAGGTGCGCGTGCGTTGATCCAGCGACGGGTCCACACGGGTCACATGGGCATCCCACTCAAACACCTGGCCGGCAAAGCCCACGCTGACGCGGGCTTTGGCCGCGCCGTCCTGAAACAGCCCCGGAATAAGGGCCGCTTCGGCCTCGTGCACCGGAATGACCACTTCCATGCGGTCCTTGGTATAGATTTCGGCAATGGATTGCCCGGCACCGACAACCGCGCCGACTTCTTGCAATTTTTCCAGAACCGCACCGTCGAACGGCGCAACGATCCTTTTGTTTTCAACCGTGATGCGCGCCGCATCCCGCGCCGCGCGCAGAGAATTGAGGCTGGCGCTCAATTCCGCTTCCTGGGACATCAACTGGTCCAGCGCCTGCTGCGAGGCAACGCCCCGTTCGCGCAAGGATTTTGTGCGTTCAAGCTGGGATATTGTCAGATCAAGCCGTGCCTGGGTGGCGGCCAGGTTGGCCTCGGTCTGAGACAGCGCGGCGCGCTCCGAACTGTCGTCAAGTTGCACCAGCACGTCACCCGCGGAAAAACTGCCCAGCGATATCACGGCGGGGTGCAAATCGGCCACGCGGCCCCCGCTTTGGGCAGACAGGCTGACTTGCCGGTAGGGCCGCACAAAGCCTTCGGCACGAACCGGCAGAGGCTTGTCGAATGGTGCGACCTCGATGGTTTCCACCAGGGCGATGGGCCGTTCTACGGGCGCAATTTCGACCACTTCACGGTTCTCGCCCAAGTAGCGGAAGCCCAGAAATCCCCCATAAATTAGCGCGATTGCAATCGCGACCCATGCGGATTCTCGCAAGAATATTCCAGTTGCGCGCAGTAGTTTTTTCATCCCAAGCTCCAGTTATCTTGCACGGGGGCGGCCAGCTGACCCGGTGGTCGCAACATCAATTGTGCACTCATTACGCAGCCAGGCCTGTTTTGGTTCACTTTTGGGCAAAGCGCGCGTGACGAGCACCGCGCAAACGACACTGGGTTATTGATTGACGAGTCAATAAAAAACCCATTAGCGTCCCTGCGAGACAGATTTTCTGAAACGCACAGGAGGCCACATGCCGAAATTGGGAATGGAACCCATCCGCCGCGCGGCCTTGGTCGAGGCAACGATCCATGAGATTGGCGTGGTCGGCACATTGGATGTGACCGTGAGCCGAATTGCCAAACGTGCCGGCATGTCATCTGCGCTGGCCCATCACTATTTTGGCAGCAAGGATCAGATTTTCATGGCCGCGATGCGCCATACGCTGACAGTTTACGGGGCCGAAGTGCGCGGTGCGCTGTCGATGACGAAAACCCCCCTGGAGCGGGCGACAGCGATCATTCGTACCAGCTTTTCTGCCATGAACTTTCGCAGCGAGGTGGTTGCGGCCTGGCTCAATTTCTATGTCCTGGCCCAAACCCACCCGGAGGCCAAGAAATTGCTGCGCATCTATCAGGCCCGGCTGAGGTCAAATCTGACCCATGCCATGCGCCCGCTGATCGGTGCGCGGGCCGATGCCAGCGCCGACCGGATCGCGGCCCTGATTGATGGGCTATACCTGCGCCACACGCTCGGCGGCACCTCGCCGAACCCCGAAGACCCGGTCGCGGTCGCTTTGGGCCTGTTGGCACAGGAACTCGAAGGCGGGGGCCGTGATGCAGGCTGATTTCGTCATTGTCGGCGCGGGCAGTGCGGGCTGCGCCATGGCCTATCGGCTAAGTGAAGCCGGCGCGTCGGTTCTGGTCATCGAGCATGGCGGCACTGATGCAGGCCCGCTGATCCAGATGCCGGCCGCGCTGAGCTATCCGATGAACATGCGGCAATATGATTGGGGCTATAGCTCGCTGCCGGAACCGCATCTGAACAACCGGCGTCTGGTTGTGCCGCGTGGCAAGGTGATTGGCGGGTCGTCCTCGATAAACGGCATGGTCTATGTGCGCGGCCATGCGCGCGATTTTGACCATTGGGCCGAGGCTGGCGCGGATGGCTGGGCCTATGCCGATGTGCTGCCCTATTTCAAGCGGATGGAAAACTGGCATGACGGCGGACATGGCGGTGATCGTGACTGGCGCGGTCAGGACGGGCCGCTGCACATCAGCCGCGGCCCCCGCAAAAACCCGTTGTTTCATGCGTTTGTCGCGGCGGGCCGGCAGGCGGGCTATCCGGTCACGGATGATTACAACGGCCACCAGCAAGAGGGCTTTGGTCCGTTCGAGCAAACGGTCTGGCGCGGGCGGCGCTGGTCTGCTGCCAATGCCTATTTGCGCCCCGCCCTGAAGCGACCCAATTGCGATCTGGTGCGCGCCTTTGCCCGCAAGGTGGTGATCACCGAGGGACGGGCAACTGGCGTCGAGGTTGAAATATCGGGCCGGGTGCAAACGATACAGGCACGCCGCGAGGTGATCCTGGCGGCCTCATCGATCAACTCTCCCAAGTTGCTGATGTTGTCGGGCATCGGTCCGGCACGGCATCTGGCTGAACATGGCATTCAGGTCACAGCCGATCGGCCCGGCGTGGGGCAAAATCTGCAAGACCATCTTGAGGTTTACTTCCAACTTGCCTCAAAACGACCGATCACGCTGTACAAGCATTGGAACCTGGTCTCAAAGGCGTTGATCGGGGCACAATGGATGCTGTTCAAGACCGGGCTTGGCGCGTCGAACAATTTCGAAAGCTGCGCCTTCATCCGGTCGGCGGCGGGTGTGGAATATCCCGACATCCAATATCATTTTCTGCCGATTGCCGTGCGTTACGACGGTCAGGCGAGCGCCGAGGGGCATGGGTTTCAGGCGCATACCGGGCCCATGCGCTCACCTTCACGCGGTCAGGTTACACTGGCGTCTGCCGACCCGCGGGCCGCGCCCGACATCTTGTTCAACTACATGTCCACCGAGCAGGATTGGCGCGATTTCCGCACCTGCCTGCGCCTTACCCGTGAAATTTTTGCGCAAGAGGCTTTTGCGCCTTTCGTCAAACACGAGATACTGCCCGGCGCCGAGGCGCAAAGCGATGCCGATCTGGACAGTTACGTCCGCGAACACGCCGAAAGCGCCTATCACCCCTGCGGCACGGCGCGCATGGGTCGGGCCGATGACCCGGGCGCGGTGGTGGATGCCCAGTGCCGGGTGATCGGGGTGGATGCGTTGCGGCTGGCCGATAGTTCGATCTTTCCACGCATTACCAATGGCAATCTGAATGGCCCCTCGATCATGGTCGGGGAAAAGGCCGCCGACCACATTCTGGGCCGCGCGCCGCTGGCCCCCAACAACGCCGCACCCTGGATACATCCCGATTGGCAAAACCGGCAGCGCTAGGGCTGCCGGGCCGGCCGGCCTTGTATGGCTGGCTTGATCCCGGCCCGCGTGCAATGATAATTGCCCCGCAGCCAGGCATGAGCAGGCTTTCACCCAAGGAGCGCAGCATCAGACTTTATCGCCTATTGATCGGACCGACTTTGGTTCTGGTGTTGCTGTGGGGTTGGGTGCGGGGACGCGAAACGCGGGCCAGCCTGATGCAGCGGATGGCGTTGCACCAAGCGCCCGCGCCCGCAGCAGGGCCGCGTATCTGGGTGCATGGCGCGTCAGTTGGTGAATTGCGCGCGGCCAAACACCTGATCGAAAGGCTGTTGGATCACGGCACGCATGGCCTGATTGTCACCGCCAATACCCAGACCGGGGTGCAAGTGGCGCGTTCCTGGGCGCTGGACGGCGTGTCATGTTGCCGGGCACCAGCCGACAGTTTCGGCGCCACTTCACGTTTCCTGACCCATTGGCATGTGCAGGCCCTGCTCACATTGGAAAATGAACTGTGGCCCAACCGTGTCCGCGCCTGCGCACGCAAGGCAATCCCGGCATTTGGTGTCGGGACGCGCGTTCCGGGTGCCGCAAGAACCGGTGGCATCGTCAGGCGCATCGCGGTTAATACCCTGTCCGCCTATCGGCGCATCTGGCCCCAACATGAGGCTGCGCGGGATGAATTGCAGGGCCTGGTTGCAGCGGAGCTGATTGGCGCGCCTTACAATGCCAAGGCCACCCTGCCCTGGCGTCAGGATCGCGTGGCCCCACCGGCCGAGCTTGCCCCATGGGCGGGGCTGGACATTGTCTTGGCGGCCTCGACCCATGCGCCCGAAGAAAGCCTGCTGGCGCAGGTTCTCGCGCAGGCCAGCGAGGCCAATCCGAGCCTGCGCATGATCATTGCACCCCGGCATCCGGATCGTGGCAACAGAATAGCCCGTTCTTTGGAAAAATACGGTATGTCAATGGCTTGCCGCTCCGAGAACGAAAGGATCACGGCTGACACGCGGCTCTATCTGGCCGATACGATGGGCGAGATGGATCTGTGGTATGGCGCGGCGGCGCGCACGATCATTGGCGGCACGTTTGCACCCAAAGGTGGGCATACCCCGATTGAACCGGTCCTGGCTGACAGTTTGGTGCTGCACGGGCCGGACACCCGAAACCATCAAGACAGTTTTACCGCCCTCGACGCTGCGGGCGGGGCCATTCTGATGGCCGATCAAACGGCCCTGGTGGCTGCCTTGTCGCGCCCGATGCACGCCGACGAGTTGGCCGCGGGACTTGCCGCCGGGCGCCGCGTGGTCATGACCCTTGCGCAAGAGGCAAAGCTGCGTTCAAATGAAATTGCGGATCACATTTATGAGACCGTAAACGCCTAGAATCGCACGGGTATTTAAACTTTCAGAAATAGGTGTTATGGTTCATTAGGAGCAGACCCATAAAGAAAACGCGCGAACACAAGACCATGATACGTCACAAACCTTTGAAAATTCCGGCCTCGGAAAAGCAGGAGTTGCGCACGCAATTCGGGGCGCTGTGTTTTCGTATCCATAAAGGCAAGGTGCAGGTCTTGCTTGTTACCGGGCGGCGCTCGGGGCGGTGGATCATTCCCAAAGGGTGGCCGATCAACAAGGCCACGCCCGCGGATTCTGCCTTGAAAGAGGCCTGGGAAGAGGCCGGCGTGATCGGCAAGCAAGCCGGCGAATGCCTGGGCATCTATTCGCATTACCGGACAGATCCGGCGATCAGGTTTCCCAATGTCGTGGCGGTTTTCCCGGTCCTGGTGAGTGATACCAAAGAGGATTACCCAGAGGCAGGCGAACGTCAGCGCAAATGGTTCGGCGTCAAAAAGGCGGCTGCGACGGTGCATAACGCTGAATTGGCCCAGATGATCGAGGCTTTCGGAAAACGAATGGAAGACCGCAACCTGCACTGACGTTTCATATCGTCGATATTGCTTTTTCCACCATTCCGCCTATTGTCGCGCGCATGATCCGATTTTCGCTCAAATGCCCGGAAAGTCATGTCTTTGAAAGCTGGTTCAAATCCAGTGACGCCTTTGACAGTCTTTGTGCGGCCGGTCTGGTGTCTTGCCCGCATTGCGGTCAGGTCACGCGCGAAAAGGCATTGATGACACCGCGCGTTCCCAAGAAATCCAATGCCGAAGCTGAAACCGAAACCGGGCCGCAATTGGCGACACATGCGCTGGCCGCGCCTGCGTCCGAGGCCGAGAAAGCCCTGCGTGCCTTGCGTGAACAGGTTCAGAAAAGCTCTGAATATGTGGGCGACAGTTTCGCCCGCGAAGCAAGGGCCATTCACGATGGCGAGGCGCCCGAACGCTCGATCTACGGTGAAGCCAGTGTGCAAGATGCACGCGCGCTTAGCGAAGAGGGCATCCCGGTTGCTCCCCTGCCGTTTTTGCCGACCCGCAAAACAAACTGAGCGCGGGGCGCGACCATGCTTCGTGGCGCTGCCTGCCGCTCAATTCTCAATCACCCTCAGACCAAGGAAATGCCATGCATGTCATGATCACCGGCGCCAATCGCGGTATTGGCCGTGAACTGGCCTCAAGCTATGCCGCGGCCGGCGCCAAAGTGACGGCCACCGCGCGCCGGCCCAAGGGCGCAGAAGTCGCGCTGGATGTGACCGATCCGGCTTCGGTGCAGAAATGCGCCGCCGGGCTAGCAGGCGAACCTGTGGATTTACTGGTGTGCAATGCGGGTGTTTATCTGGACAAGGGGCACCGGATCGGCGCGGGCTATGAGCCTGAGATCTGGGCCGATACATTTGCGACCAACGTCACCGGGGTCTACCTGACAATCGAAGCCATGCTGAAGAGCCTGCGCGCGGCCCGTAACCCCAAAATCGCAATCATTTCGTCGGTCATGGCCTCTTCGGAGAATGCGGCGGGCGGCAGCTATGTCTACCGCGCATCCAAGGCGGCGGCGTTGAACCTGGGGCGCAATCTGGCCCGCGACCTGGCCGCCGACGGCATTGCCGTGGGGATTTATCATCCTGGCTGGGTGCGCACCGATATGGGCGGCGACATGGCCAGTGTGGATGTGGCCTCGGCCGCGCGCGGGTTGCGCGCCCGCTTTGACGCGCTTTCCATACAAACAACCGGTGTTTTTGAGGCCTATGACGGGACAGCGATGCGCTATTAGCGCGCAGCCCCTGCCCTTGCCCTTGGCCGCGCCCCGGCCTAAAGAGGCGCGACTTCTGATTGGCACCTGTGAGGAGCGACATGCCAACTCTGGTAATGAAATTCGGCGGCACATCCGTGGCCACGCTCGACCGTATTCGGCGCGCGGCAAAGCGTGTTGGCCGCGAGGTGGCCAAAGGCTATGACGTGATCGTCATCGTCTCGGCCATGGCAGGCAAGACCAACGAACTGGTTGGCTGGGTCGGTGAAACTTCCAAATTCTACGACGCACGCGAATATGACGCGGTCGTGTCGTCTGGCGAAAATGTCACCGCCGGGTTGATGGCATTGACCCTTCAAGAGATGGATATCCCGGCGCGTTCATGGCAGGGCTGGCAAGTGCCGTTGCTGACCAATTCAACCCATTCCAGCGCCCGGATCGAGGATATTCCGACCACGAACATCAACACCAAATTTGGCGAAGGCATGAAAGTGGCCGTGGTGGCCGGGTTTCAGGGGCTCAGCCCCGAGGGCCGGATCACCACATTGGGGCGCGGTGGATCTGACACGACCGCTGTGGCCTTTGCTGCCGCCTTTGAGGCAGAGCGTTGCGACATTTATACCGATGTGGATGGGGTCTATACCACCGATCCGCGCATCACCAGCAAGGCGCGCAAACTGGAAAAGATCGCCTTTGAAGAGATGCTGGAACTGGCGTCGCTGGGGGCCAAGGTCTTGCAGACCCGTTCGGTCGAGCTGGCCATGCGATTTGGCGTGCGCTTGCGCGTGCTGTCGAGCTTTGAAGACAATGACGAACATGCGGGCACGCTGGTTTGTGCCGAGGAGGAAATCGTGGAAAGCAATGCAGTGGCCGGTGTGGCCTATTCCCGTGACGAAGCTAAAATGACACTGATTTCGGTGGCCGACCGCCCCGGCATTGCGGCGGCGATTTTTGGCCCGTTGGCCGAAGCAGGCGTCAATGTGGACATGATCGTGCAAAACATTTCCGAAGAAGGCCGCACCGACATGACCTTTTCGTGCCCGGTGGATCAGGTGGCCCGCGCCCGCAAAGCCATGGAGGCGGCCAAGGCCAGCGGCGAGATCAACTATCACGATCTGGTGGCGGATGAGGACGTGTCCAAGGTTTCGGTGGTGGGCATTGGCATGCGGTCTCATGCCGGGGTGGCCGCCCAGATGTTTGCCGCCCTGCACGCCGAGAACATCAATATCAAGGTGATCACCACCTCCGAGATCAAGATCTCGGTGCTGATCGATCGCAAATACATGGAACTTGCCGTGCAAGCGTTGCATGATGCCTTCGGATTGGAAAAAGCTGCCTGATCAATAGCCCATGCGCGGCAGTTCAAGGCGCCAAGCCGTTCAGGACCGTATCGAACTGTTGGCTAAAATCATGCATTCCGTCATATTTGCGTTCAGCTACCTGGCCTGCAAGGGCCGCAAGCGTCGGATAACCGCCCTGAACTAGCATTTGGGCGTGTTCCGCGGCCACATCGGCATAGGCCTCTGGTTCGAACGGGAAATTGAGCTCGAGCAGGACAAAACCATAGATCATGCTGTCCATTGCATTCCAGGCATGATCCGCGGCGACCAAACTGAAGCCTGCCTCGGCCAGTGTTGCCAATGTCGCCTCGACCAACGCCAATCCGTGTGGGCCGGGATCAGGACGCGACACCACCATCATGGGCAACCAGGGGTGCTGCAAGAATACATGTCGCATCGCCGCGGCACGGGCGCGCATTTCGCCGCGCCAGTCGCGCCCAGGTCTGGGCAGCGGGATTGTTTTGAGCCCAAGATCCACTACCCCGGAGTGCAAATCGTCCTTGTTTTTTATGTGGTTATAGAGCGACATTGCCTCAACCCCCAGCCGCGCAGCCAGTTTGCGCATGGACAATGCCATCAGCCCGTCGGCATCGGCCAAGGCGATGGCCTCGGTCAAGACTTTCTCTCTCGTCAATCCTGGTTTCAAGACATCTCCGTGCAAATAGGTCTTGACGATACTTACACTGTAAATGTATGCAGTCAATCACAACTTACGCCGTAAGTGTTTGGAGCATCTCTATGACCAGAAAAGTTTGCATTGTCGGGATTTCGGGGAAACTGGGGCAGTACATGTTAAAACACGCGCTTGCACGGGGCTATCAAGTGACCGGCGTTTGCCGGCCTGAAAGCATCGGCAAGCTGGACGCCTATCGGCAAAAGGTAACCCTGTTCCCCGGACGGACTGATGATGCGGCGGTTGTGGCGCGTGCCGTGCAGGGCTGTGACGCCGTCCTGAGCGTCATGGCGCCTTGGGGAATCACGGATTATGCCTCGGGCACGGCGCGCGCGGTTTTGGATGCGGCTCCCAAAGAGGCGCGATTGATCTTTTCATGCGGCTGGCACATCAGCATCGACAGAAAAGACAGATATTCCATTGGGTTACGATTGATTGTTTCGGTGTTCGGCCGGATCGCGAGGTGGGTTCGGTTTGCCGATCTTGATGATCAGGTCCGCGCATTTGACCTGATATTTACCTCGCAACGAAAGTGGACAGCAGTGCGCGGATCTTCACTGGAAGAAGGCCCATCGCAAGGGCTGCCAATTTGGCGCGACCGTGCCCATGATCCGGCCCTGTCCAGTGATATCATGCGGCGCACCGACTTTGCCGAATTCATGGTGGCGGCCATCGAGAATGACGATTTGATCCAAAAGGCACCCGCGCTGGTTTCGCGCACCAGTAAATCCGCGATGGCGAACCGATTGCCACAAGATGTGGTGGCGGGTCTTTCTTAGGTGGCAACAGGAGACTTGCAGGACCGGCAAGCCAGAGTACATTGCATGGCATGAGATCAATGAGGCCGGGATGAAAATAGCGCCGCTTACGGGCAATCTGGGAGCCGAGATCTGGGACGCGGATGTGCGCGACCCGGCGCAATTTGGTGAAATTTTTCAGACTTTTGTCGCCCATTCAGTGATCGTCCTGCGGGGCCAGAACCTGACCCCGGATGCGCATCTGGACTTTGCCCGCAAATTCGGCCCGATCAACGTGAACCGGTTCTTTGCCGCGCACCCGGAGCATCCCGAAATTGCCCTGGTGACGAAAGAACCCGATCAAACCCAGGCGATCGGTGAAACCTGGCACACCGATCATTCCTATGATGAAATGCCGGCTCTGGGCTCGATCTTGCATGCAATCGAAACGCCGGCGGTCGGCGGCGATACGGTTTTTTGCGCTATGGCTGCGGCCTTTGCGGCGCTCAGTCCGGCTTTTCAATCCATATTGATGCCGCTCAGGGCGTGGCATTCCTCGCGGCATGTCTTTGGCCCCGATCAGGCCGACACAGAGGCCACGGAAACCGGGCGGATCACCAATGCGCAGGCCGCCCGTCAGGACGCGTTGCATCCCGTTGTCATCCGACACCCGCTGTCCGGCAGGCCGGGCCTGTATGTCAATCCGCAGTTCACAATTGGTATCGAGGGCCTCAGCACATTGGAATCCGATGCCATTCTTGGGGCAATCTATGAGCATTGCCGCAGGCCCGAGTTTCAGGCCCGCCTACGCTGGCATCCCGGCGATGTGGCGATATGGGACAACCGCGCGACCTGGCACAAGGCAATCAATGACTATCCGGGGTATCGGCGGCACATGCACCGGATTACGATCGAGGGCTGCACACTCAGCGCCCATGGCTGATCGGATAGGACGAACCGCTTGCGCTCGGCATGACAACGCCATTTCGCTGCCTCATCGCACGAAATCGGTGGAACTGCGGACACAGCCGCGTCATGATGGCGTCAAAGGGTAAAACCCGTGACAGGCTGGGACCAAAATGGCGCAACAGACAGAAAGCGAAAGCCGCAAATTATTGGGCCGGTTGCGTGACACGCTGGCCGAAGAAGGCGCCGGGCAAGTGCGTCTTGACCGGATCACGCATCTGATCGCCGACAGCATGCAGGCCGAAGTTTGCTCGATCTATCTTTTCCGCGACAGTGACACGCTGGAACTATGCGCCACAGAGGGCCTCAAGGCCGAAGCGGTGCATCAGACCAGAATGCGCGTTGGCGAGGGCCTGGTCGGTCGCGTCGCCAAGACCGCCAATCCGATCAACACCGCCGATGCGCCCAAGACCAAGGGGTTTCGCTACATGCCGGAAACGGGCGAGGAAATCTTTTCTTCGTTCCTGGGCGTTCCGATTCAGCGGCTGGGCGACACTCTGGGCGTGCTGGTGGTGCAATCCAAGACCGCACGAGAATATTCGGCAGATGAGGTTTACGCGCTCGAAGTCGTGGCCATGGTGCTGGCTGAAATGACGGAACTGGGCGCCTTTCAGGGGGAAGGCGCGGCGCTGTCGGCCCGCCACCAGCAACCGGTCTTGTTCAATGGCAGCACCGGCCAGGAAGGCGTAGCCGAGGGCCATGTCTATCTGCACGAGCCGCGTGTCGTTGTCACCAATCCGGTTGCAGATGATCCAAAGGCCGAAATGATCCGCCTGAATGAGGCGGTCAATACATTGCGGGTCTCCGTGGATGATCTGGTGTCGCTTGCGGATTCTGGGGACAAAGAACAGGTCGATGTGCTGAAAGCCTACCGCATGTTCGCCAATTCGCGCTCCTGGATCCGGCGGATGGAGGAAGACATTGCGCGCGGGCTGTCCGCCGAGGCCGCGGTTGAAAAAGAGCAATCCGCCGCGCGCACACGGATGGCGCAGGTGCCCGACGCCTATTTGCGCGAACGCCTGAGCGATCTGGATGATCTGTCCAACAGGCTGTTGCGAATTCTGACAGGCCAGGGCGCCGAAACCGGCGCCGAAATGCCCGAACGCCCGATCCTGGTGGCGCGCAACATCGGCCCAGGAGAATTGCTCAGCTATGGGCGCAGCCTGCGCGGCATTGTGCTGGATCAAGGGTCGGTCGGCAGCCATGCCGCCGTGGTTGCGCGCGCGCTGGCCATTCCGCTGGTGATCAACGCCGGCAACATCACATCCGAGGCGTTGAACGGCGATCCGATCCTGGTTGATGGCGATCAGGGCCTGGTGCATCTGCGCCCCGAAGAAAACGTGGCAACCGCTTTCCGCGACAAGATTGCCATGGCCGCCAAGGCCCAGGAACGGTATGCGGACTTGCGCGACAAACCCGCCCAAACCCGCGATGGTGTGACCATATCGTTGCATATGAATGCAGGCCTCATGGCCGATCTTCCGTCCCTGGAAAGCTCTGGCGCAGAGGGCGTGGGGCTGTTTCGCACCGAATTGCAATTCCTGATACGCAACAAGGTGCCGCGCCGCTCTGAGTTGGCGGCCTTGTATGATCAGGTGATGAATTCCGCCAAGGGCAAGCGTGTGGCATTCCGAACGCTCGACATCGGATCGGACAAGGTGTTGCCTTACATGAAACCCCAAGACGAGCCGAACCCGGCCATGGGGTGGCGGGCCATTCGCGTGGGCCTGGACAAGCGCGGTGTGATGCGCATGCAATTGCAGGCATTGGTCCGCGCAGCGGCGGGCCGGCCGCTGACGATCATGTTCCCATTCGTCGCCCAATTGGAAGAGTTTCGCGCCGCGCGGCAGCATGTGGATGACGTGCTGGAGCTTGAGCGCAAGCAAGGCCATGCGTTGCCCGCCGAACTGGAGGTGGGCGCCATGCTCGAAACGCCCAGCCTGGCCTTTGCGCCGCGGCAATTCTTTGAAGAGGCCGACTTCATTTCAATTGGCGGCAATGATCTGAAACAATTCTTTTTCGCGGCCGATCGCGAAAACGAACGCGTCCGGCGGCGGTATGACACGCTGAATGTCAGTTTTCTGAGCCTGATTGAGCAGATCGTCTCGCGCTGCGCGGAAACCCGAACACCGGTCTCCTTTTGCGGAGAGGACGCCGGGCGCCCGATTGAAGCGGTTTGTTTCGCCGCCATGGGCCTGCGCAGCCTGTCCATGCGCCCCGCCTCGATCGGGCCGGTCAAACACCTGGTGCGGCGTGTGGACCTGGCTGCCTTGCGACAGGTCATCGATGATGCCCGCCAATCGGGGGCGCAATCGGTCCGCGGGGCCGTGCTTGATTTCCTGCGCAGCCAAAGCACCAACTAGCGCGCGGGCCCTGTGATGGCTGGTTTGACCGGCCCTGCGACGCCCTGCCATGCGCCGGGGCCAAGCGCCAGCGAAAGTACCCGCTCCGGGTTGGTGGGCGGCGGCATTTCCAGCGCCGTGTTCACTTCAAATCCAAACCGGCGATAAAAAGGCGCATCGCCGACCAGAATGACCCTTTGCCAGCCCGCCTCACGCGCGCGCGCCAGGCTGTCGCGTATCAAGAATGCACCCAGCCCCTCGCCCTGATGCGTCGGATGGACGGCAATGGGGCCCAGCAACAAGGCATCCGCGCCGCCGACGCTGACGGGCCAAAAGCGCACGGCTGCGGCCACAGATCCGTCACGGTCGCGGGCAAGCACGCATAAATGCGCCACCGGCGGGACACCATCACGCAGCCGATATGACGACAAGGCCTCACGCCCCGGGGCGAAGCACAGGTCATACAAGGCCTCGACCTCCCACCAATCCGCGCTCTGCTCAATCGCCAGTTCCACGTCACCAACTCACCATAATGCTGGAAAACCTGCTAGCACGCGGCTAGGTCATGGGCAACGAAGAGGAGCCATGATGTTTTACCGCCCCAAAGACGGCCACGGCCTGCCGCATAATCCGTTCAACGCCATTGTCACGCCGCGGCCGATTGGCTGGATCTCGACACGTGCCAGCGACGGCACGGATAACCTGGCACCCTATTCTTTTTTCAACGCCACGGCCTATACGCCGCCGCAAGTAATGTTTGCCTCGACCGGCACCAAGCAAGACCGGGAATTTGGCAAGGACAGCACCCAGAACATTCGCGACACCGGCGTTTTTTGCGTGAATATCGTGTCCAGCGCCTTGCGCGACCAGATGAACATCAGCTCCGTCGGGGCGCCTGGCGGCACGGATGAGTTTGCCCTGGCCGGGTTGGAAAAGGCGCAATGCCATGAAATCGACTGCGCGCGCGTGGCCGCCAGCCCGGCGGCTCTGGAATGCCGCCTCACGGATATTGCCACATTGAAAGGCGCCAACAATTTCCTGGTAATGGCAGAGGTCGTAGGCGTCCATATGGCTGACCATTGTCTGGTTGACGGCCTGTTCGATGTCACGCAATTCCAACCGCTGGCACGCCTGGGCTACCGCGACTATTCCATCGTGGACAACATCTTTTCGCTGGCGCGTCCGGATGAGGCATGAACCGCCAGGGCGGCTCTTTGGTTGAAAAATACCTTGGGGGTCCGGGGGCAAGCCCCCGGATGTCTGGTCAGTGCCCCGCCCCCAATTGGCCTGTGCGCACCGAATAATCGACCGCCACCTCATAGTCGGGGTCGTCATCGCTGTCGACCATCAGTTGGCCGGCGCGGCTGAGCAGCTCATGGCAATCGCGGCTCAGATGGCGCAGTTGCAGTTTCTTTCCCGCAGCCTCATATCGCGCGGCCAGGGCCTCGATTGCGGTCAGCGCCGATTGATCCACCACGCGGCTGTCATTGAAATCCACGATCACCGTGTCGGGGTCTGTTTCGGGGTGAAAGATCTCGGTAAATCCGGCGGCGGACCCGAAAAACAATGGGCCTTGAATTCGGTATACTTTCCCTTCTGGCGTCATGTCTTCATGGGCATGAATGCGGGTGGCATTTTGCCAGGCATAGGCCAGCGCCGACACGATCACACCCACGACAACCGCCGTCGCCAGGTCGGTCGCGACAGTGACAATGGTCACCAATATGATGACAAAGGCGTCAGTAAACGGCACGCGGCGCAAGATCGTCAATGAATTCCAGGCAAAGGTGCCAATCACCACCATGAACATAACGCCAACCAGCGCCGCCAGCGGGATCAATTCGATCAGCGCGGAGGCGAACAGGATGAACGCCAGCAAGAACAGAGCGGCAGAGGTGCCCGCCAACCGGGTGCGCCCACCGGATTTCACGTTGATCATCGACTGCCCGATCATCGCACATCCACCCATGCCGCCAAAAAATCCCGTGACTGTATTGGCAATGCCCTGGGCCACGCATTCCTGGCTCGCGCCGCCGCGTTTACCGGTGATTTCGCCCACAAGGTTGAGCGTCAGCAAGCTTTCGATCAGCCCGATGGCCGCAAGGATCAACGCATAAGGCAATATGATCTGGAAAGTCTCAAAGGTCATCGGCACCATGGGCACGCTAAAGACCGGCAAGCCCCCCTCGATCGAAGCCAGGTCGCCGACGCGGGGCACATCGATGCCAAACCCGATCACGACCCCCGCCACGATACCGATCGCCGCCAGCGGCGCCGGAATAGCCATGGTCAGGCGCGGCATGACCCAGATGATCGCCATTGTGGCCGCTACCAGAAACAGCATGGTCACCAGTTGCGCGCCAGACAACCATTCTCCGCCGGTCAGGCCATGGCCGCCGGCCTCGGCGCTGCCTGGCACCTGAAACTGGCTCAGTTGGGCCAAAAAGATGACGATCGCCAGCCCGTTGACAAAACCCAGCATCACCGGATGCGGCACCATGCGAATGAATTTGCCCAACCGCAACACGCCCGCCGCGATCTGGATCACCCCCATCAAGACAACGGTCGCAAACAGATATTGCACCCCGTGCTGGGCCACCAGCGCGACCATCACGACGGCCAGCGCCCCCGTGGCCCCTGAAATCATGCCCGGACGTCCGCCAATCGCCGCGGTGATCAATCCCACGATAAACGCCGCATACAGGCCCACCAGCGGATGAACGCCGGCCACAAAGGCAAAGGCCACCGCTTCTGGCACGAGGGCCAGCGCCACGGTCAGGCCCGACAACAGGTCAATGCGCGCCTGGCGCGGTGTCATCCCGTATTTTCGATAGCCGGTATGAAAGACGGGAATGCGTTTGGCAAAGCTTGCCAGTGTCGTGTTTGGCACGGTGTCAGTCCATGATGAGTTGAGAAACCTGCGCGTCCCTAACACCATTCCCCGCAAAGCTGAACCCCCTCAAATATCCATCCACCAAGTGGCGCGCCGCTGCCAATGCCCCGCGCTGCCTTTTCAATTGCCCAAATCCGGATAAACTGCCGATATTGAAAAGGAAGTCTTTGTGCCAATCATCACCAAATGGGCCGATATTGCACAACTGGGCGGCGACGACTGGCTGAGCCCGGCTGAGCAAGAACTGATCGCAGCCTGCAAGGCAGGTGAACCTTGCGCGTTGGGTGACGGCGGTGTCCCGGCCCCGGGTCGCGTTGATCCGGCGCGCGACATTCGTGCCGAGGTGTTGCGCTATCTGATCCTTGGCGGCTGCGATGATTGCCGCGTGCAGGGATGGGGCATAAGACTTTTAGGTGCCCATGTCACCGGCCCGCTTGACCTGAGTTTCGCCCGCGCCCGTGCCGCCACCGGGCTGATCAATTGTCGGTTCTCCGATCCGGTTTTGGCGCATCAAGCCCGGTTTGAAACCTTGGCCCTGAACGGCAGTCACCTGCCCGGCCTGAACGCCCAGGGTGCGCAGGTTACGAGCAGTGTTTTCCTCCTCCGCATCACCGCCACATCCACCGTTGACCTGAACGGGGCCACAATCGGCGGGCAACTCAGTTGCATTGGCGCCAGGTTTGAGGCCGAAACCGGGCATGGGTTCAATGCCGAGGGTGCGCAGGTCACCGGCCATGTTTTCCTTGGCGGCATCACCGCCACATCCACCGTTGACCTGAAAGGGGCCACTATCGGCGGGCAGCTCAGTTGCATTGGCGCCAGGTTTGAGGCCGAAACCGGGCATGGGTTCAATGCCCAGGGTGCGCAGGTCACGGGCGGCTTTTTCCTCCGCGGCATCACCGCCACATCCACCGTAGACCTGAACGCGGCCATTATCGGCGGGCAACTTGCTTGCGAGGACGCCAGGTTTGAGGCCGAAACCGGGTATGGGTTCAATGCGCAGGGTGTGCAGGTCACGGGCGATGTTTTCCTTAGCCGCATCACCGCCACATCCACCGTTGACCTGAACGGGGCCACAATCGGCGGGCAACTTGATTGCACTGGCGCCAGGTTTGAGGCCAAGACCGGGGTTGCGCTCAATGCCCAGGGTATGACCGCCGCTGCCCTCATATGGCGCAACCTTCCGGCCCCCACGGCATGGGTCGATCTGCACGCGGCGCGGATTGACACCATTAACGATGATCCCGTGTGTTGGCCGGCCGCGGGCAAGCTTATCCTTGATGGTCTATCCTATGCCCGTTTTTTGGCCACCGATACCACCTCGGCGGCGCGCCTGCCCTGGTTGGAATCTGGCAGCCATGTGGCTGGCGACTTTCATCCGCAACCGTTCACCCAATGTGCCAAGGTCCTGCGCGAGATGGGGCATGAAGCAGATGCGCGTCGCATCCTGATCCGCCGCGAGACCCTCATCCAACGCGCCCAGCGTGACCGGCTTCGGATCACCCCCAATGGTGATGTCAGGGTGGGCCTGTTGTCGATCTGGCGCGATATGCGCAGGCTGTGGAATTGGTTCTGGACGGCTGTGTTTTATGCCATCGCAGGCTATGGCTATCGCCCGTTCCTGTCGGTCGTCTGGATCGTGGCGTTGATCGCGATACTCTATCTGCCGTCCAAATGGGCCTGGAACGAAGGCTCATTCGCGCCCAATTCCGGCCCTGTCCTGGTCTCGCCCGCATGGCAGGCGCTGGCAACCGACGCTGCCGTCAACAACCCCGCCGCCACATGGACAAGCGCGGGCGCGGCGGGCCAGGATTGGGAAAGCTTTCAGCCGCTTGCCTATGCCGCCGATGTCGTCATCCCCATCGTCGAGATTGGCCAGACCTCTGCCTGGGCGCCTTCAACCGAGCGCGGCTGGTGGGGTTGGCACCTTTGGTGGATGCGTTGGGTCTTTACCGCCCTGGGCTGGATCGCCGCCGCTTTGGGGGCCGCCGCCGTCACCGGGATCATCCGCCGCGACTGATCCGCCACTTGACCCCGGCGCCATTCTCGCCAACACCTGAACCCGGCACGACAACAGGAGCCCCACATGACCCAGACCCATATTGGCATCATCGGCGGATCGGGCGTTTATGAAATCGACGCGCTGCAAGGCGCAAACTGGCGCAGCGTCGACTGCCCCTGGGGTGCGCCCTCTGACCAGATCCTGACGGGCACGCTGGATGGTGTGACATTGTCCTTTCTGCCCCGACATGGGCGCGGTCATGTCCATTCGCCCTCTACTGTGCCCTACCGCGCCAATATCGACGCGCTCAAGCGTGCGGGCGTGACCGACGTGGTCTCTGTTTCGGCCTGCGGTTCGTTCCGCGAAGAAATGGCGCCAGGCGATTTCGTCGTCGTCGATCAGTTCATCGACCGTACTTTCGCGCGCGAGAAATCCTTTTTCGGCCGTGGTTGCGTCGCGCATGTGTCTGTGGCCCATCCCACCTGCCCGCGCCTTTCGGCCGCCTGCGTGAACGCCGCGCGCGCCAGTGGCATCACTGTGCATGACGGTGGCACCTATCTGGCGATGGAGGGCCCGCAGTTTTCCTCTCTTGCCGAAAGCCGCCTGTATCGCGAAAGCTGGGGCTGCGACGTCATTGGCATGACCAACATGCCTGAGGCGAAACTGGCCCGCGAGGCAGAGCTTTGTTACGCCTCGGTCGCGATGATCACAGATTACGACAGCTGGCACCCCGAGCATGGTGAGGTTGACGTGACCGACATCATCAAGACCCTGACCGGCAATGCCGACAAGGCCCGCGCGCTGGTGGCGAAACTGCCGGGCATCCTGCGCGCCGAGCGTGACCTGTGCAACCACGGCTGTGACCGCGCGCTGGAATATGCGGTGCTGACCGCCCCCGAGATGCGGGATGCAGAGTTGGTGAAAAAGCTGGACGCAGTGGCGGGGCGGGTATTGGGCTGAGCTTGCGGCCGGCGCCAAGACAGCAAAGCTTGGTGCTTGTCGGGATCCGTGCTGGATTGCAAGGCGGGGCAGGCTCATCGTTTCAGCAACCCAAATCTCCGCCCAAACGGCATCCGCAAAATACTTGCCTAAAGCAAGTTAATGTGTTCGACTGCATTCATGGACAAGATCGACACTATCCGTGCCTTTAACAGGTTCTATACGAACCAGATTGGGATTGTGGGAGCGGTGGGTCTTGGCGGGCTCAGCTACACCGAAGCCAGAGTTCTTTTTGAAATCGGAAGCCAAGAAGAACCCAATGCGCGCGAGCTGGTAAGTCTTTTGGCTCTTGATGAAGGCTACGTAAGCCGGGTCATAAAAGCGCTTGAACGGCGAAAATTGATTGAGCGCTTCCCTTCTGCGGACGACGGTCGCGTAAAAATCCTTCGGCTTACAAAAGAAGGCCAGATTGGACATGATACTTTGGTGCGTCGCGCCAAGGATGCAGTCAAAGAGATGATTTCTGGACTACCGAATGCAACCATTGATCAGCTGCTTGAGACGTTGGTGACGGCACAGGGGATCCTTTCCTGGCCCCAAGTTCCCAAGCCAGAGATTCGGGAGATTGGACCCGGAGATGTTGGGTGGGTGATCAAGCGGC
>Ga0316205_10001727_pt1 | contig 25772 bp, 18 predicted proteins | sample 3monthpyrite_MG_FD_204941 | JGI IMG/M metagenome (GOLD analysis project Ga0316205, IMG submission 204941) | Microbial mat bacterial communities from mineral coupon in-situ incubated in ocean water Damariscotta River, Maine, United States -... | ecosystem: Environmental > Aquatic > Marine >... | reverse complement strand
GAAATGGGCAAAGTTTTGAAGCAAAAAGATAAGATGAACGCTTTTACATTGGTTGAACTATTAGTAACCATTGGAATTGCGGCCATTATGATGGCATATGCGCTGCCAGCATTTGATAATATGATGAAAAATTCCCGTTTGACGTCTACTACAAATTTGATTGTTGGGGCCTATAATTTAGCTCGGTCTGAGGCGGTAGCCAGAGGAGCTGATGTGGTCGTTAGAGATATTGCTGATGGGTGGCAAGTTGCTCAGGTAGCCCCCGATGTCGACATTAAAGATTTTGAACCGGATAGCAAAGGTATCACTTTTACTCCGGGCGCATTTCCAGATGTGACCTATTCATCTTCAGGTTTTCGACCTTTTACTGATAATGGTGTTGTTACAATCAAACTTTGCGATGACCGAAATGAGGGGCGCATGGTTACAATTTCGCCTTCCGGAATGACGTCTGTTAATGGAGCTCCTGCATGTCCGTAATCAATTTTGCAAAATTCCAAAGAGGCGTTTCGCTTATAGAAATTTTGGTAACTACATTAATTTTAGGTATTGGGCTCTTAGGGGTTGCATCTCTTCAAATAGCCAGCGTATCAAGTAACCAGGAAGGTTTCTTCTATTCTCAAGCGACTTCCATAGCCGATGAAATTGCATCCAGAATACGCTCTTCTAAAATGGCTGAAATGGTACCTGGATCTATACTGAATCATCCAGCTTATATCGCTAATTATGCACAAGCAGGCGTTTATACCTGTGGTGCACTCACCGTTACCGCACCAAGTTCACCCACTTTATTATGCAGAACTGATCAAGGCACAGCACCCGATGCGGCATGCAGCGATGGCGTAAATGATCTTGCTGATATTGCAGCCTACGATAAGTGGGATATTTGTAAAACAGCACAGAGAACCTTACCTGATGGCAAAGTTCGAGTACTTAGCTCAGGCTGGCGTTTATCCGTTGTGGTTGATTGGGAGCCGAGTCGAGCAAGAGAGGATTTGGGGCAATTAACCAATGTGAACACAAATTGTGCCAATGCGATTGGTATAGCTGCGGATAGAAACTGTGTTATTACGGAGATATTGCCTTGAAGCATACGATAAAAAATAAAATACTCCCGTTGCGACAAGCTGCATTTACCTTGGTTGAGTTAATGATTGCCGGCACCTTGGGCCTGTTGTTAATTGCCGGTGTAATTCAATTATTTTTGGGGTCAAATCAGAATTTTACCTTACAAAGTGAATTGGCGGATTTACAGGAAGATGGCCGTTTTTCTTTAATGTTTCTAGAAAACGAAATAGAGCAAGCGGGTTGGTATGATGACAATATGGCTAATCCTGATTCTCTTGTTTTTACCGATCCGGTTGCCGCAGACCGCGTTGTTAATACTGATTTTGTATCCATTACCTATCAACTAGTTTCAGATGGAACCGCTCAAGATTGTAATGGCAATTTTGTTGCCAGTGGTTTAATTACCAATACTTTTTATTTGGGTGGTGCCGATGGTGAACAGCTTATTTGCCTTGGTAATGGTGGTGTTGTGGGACAACCGCTGGTTGATGGTGTTAAAGATTTTCAAGTTTTATATGGCGTTGAATCTGATGTAGCTTGCTCTGATGGGGCCGTTAATCAATATATGACTGGCGATCAGGTTTTAGCGTTCAATAATGCTGCGGCAGATGAATCAGACCACCTCATAGTTGTATCAGTAAGGGTTGCGTTGTTGATGGCAAGTAGTGGTAATGTATTGAATACTAATGAGTCTGAGACCCATTATCTTTTGGATACAGTAAGAACAACCAACGATAGGCTAGCCTATCGCACCTTTCAACAGACGATATATATTCCAAATGCTTTTTTTAGTCGAGTAGGAGATCCAGCGGGTTGTTTTGCTAGCAAAGTAGGCATTTAATTTTGAGAATATTAGTTTTTTAAGAATATTAGTGAGCATGTGAATAGATGAAATTTCAATTAAATAAAAATCAATCAATCTTTTCTGTGAAGCAATCGGGCGCTGCATTATTTGTCAGTTTGGTGATTTTGTTGGTACTAACTGTTATTGGTTTATCAGCAGCGCGCCGTAGTACTTTACAAGAAAAAATGGCGAGTAATTTACATGTTAAAAATTTGGCGTTTAATGCTGCCGAAAGTGCTATTGGCGGGTTTGTGGTTGATTCACACCTGGATGGACGATTACTTCCGGGGCATGTTCTATTTGATATAGGTAATGTAGTTGGTAATACGTCGGAATATTGTTATGACAACACCGGAACGGGTGTTGCTTGTGGTGCGGTTCAATTGGATTCAGATCATGGTAATGCAATTACATCCAAGGTAATAGCAACCGTTTTGACCTATTGCGGAGTTTGCCCAGGATATTCTTTAGGTGATACAGGGAGTACAGGGTGCATCGATTACCAGCTAGATTCTACCGGGACCGTGGCGACCCAAAGTGAATCTACTACACTGTTTGCATTCGAAGTAGTGGCTTGCTATTAATGCTTGTTAAGATTTAATTTTTTATGTTCAATACCTAAATATTGAATAGCGTTACAAATCAGTTTGTGTTTTTTGGAGTTAATAATGAAAAGATTAAATAGATTTTTACAGTTATCGACCTTTGTGTTGTTATATTGCTTTGCTGGTTTACAAGCGGTTTATGGCGAAGACACTGAGATTTTCTTTGCTCCGGCAGATGATATTGATGACGTACGACCTAATATTATGTTTATCATTGATAGTTCGGGCAGTATGGGCTGGGGGATTGATGGTACAAGAGGCGTCGCTCATGCAGATAAGCGTATGACCATCGTTCAAGATGTCATGGATCAGGTTCTACAAGATTTGACCAAGGTGAACGCAGGCTTGATGCGTTTTAATAACGGTATGCCCGGCCCGGTTATTTATCCGGTAATCAATATAGACTTACCTGCAACACCCATTGCCGCTAGTAAAATTATTAACGGCGCCAATGATGTTGTTGAAAATGCTGGAATTGCATCGGTTTCTGATCAAGCAATACAATTAAATAATAGTGAGTATATCGCTTTTCGATTTGAAAATGTAAATGTCCCCCAAGGGGCACAAATCGAATCCGCTAGCGTTATTTTTACTGCTAATGGTGATTCTGTTGGCGCCGCTGATATTTCTATCGGTGCAGAAAATATTGATTCTTCTGCTCCTCTAACTGGCGCTGTTAGTGAAATACATACAAAATATGATTCTAGCGTCATTTCAACGGTTAATTGGACAATGACCGATTGGGTTAACGGTGGTCATTATGCGTCAGACGATCTATCAACAGTTATCCAAGAAGTGACTGACCGGCCGGGATGGTGTGGTGGAAACCCTTTAACCTTGTTAGTTAAAAAAGGTTCAGGTGCATTTCGCTCGGCCTATAGCGCTGAGGGAATTGTAGCTAACACTCCTAACGATCCTGATGATGCATTCGATTTGTACCCACCAAGAATAAAAATTAAATTCTCACAGACAACTTTTTCACCGGGTGCGAATAAGTGTTTTACCAACGAAACTGTTTCCTCAATATTTACCAACAGTCACGATTTTGTAATTCGGTCAGATGGTACTGCTGATGCTGGAACTTCTTCCTTGTGGGTTTATTCTGATCCAGACGGTAACCAATATAGACGGAAAATTGGGATGACGTTTAGAGATGTTAATGTGCCTCAAGGCGCTGTGGTTAATTATGCCTATCTCTCTTTTACAGCAGCAGAAGCGTCTTTTGATACTTCTGAAACCAATATCACAGCTGTCAAGGCGACTGATATTTTAGCACCGACCGCTTATACCAGCTTGGCTGGTTTAACGCCTACCTCGAGCGTCAATTGGCAAATTCCCAATAACTGGGTGGCAAATGGCATCTACAATAGTAATGACGTTAGCCCGATTGTTAAAGAGTTGGTTGATCAAGGGGGCTGGGTACCTAATAATGATATGGCTTTTATTTTGACTGGTGTTTCTGGCGATCACTCTATAAAAGCGCGCGAGAGTCTAGCCGTAGGAACCAAATTACATATAGGTTATAGAGGTGTTTTTTCGCCAGGATTGGTAACCATTCGAGATGATTTGAGAGCTGCTGTACAGGAGCTGGTGCCTAGTGGTGGTACACCAATTAGTGGAACACTCGAAGAGGCCGGACGTTATTTTCTTAGCGACCCGGCTTATTGGGGACTGTCACGAAATAATAATAGAAGGAGTCGGGTCAGTCATGAGCTTTCATACGATACTTCAGGCAATGTGGTCAGAAATCCCGCATGTACGGATGTAAATTTAGATGCTTCAGAATGTGCTTCAGAAAAAATTACCGGTAGTCCCGATTATGTGTCACCGATTGAGGAATCTTGTCAAACTAGTAATATTGTCTTTCTAACCGACGGTTTTTTAAATTCACATAAAAACTCCACGGAATCGACCTACAACCAATGGACCGGTGGGACCGGAAATTGTAATGGCGGAAACGATTGTGCGGTAAAAATGGTTAAGTGGCTAAATACAAATGATTTGGCATCATCTTTACCTGGAACACAGAACATTACTACCCATATGATTGGTTTTGGTTCAGGTGCTGATCCTGATTTAATGAAGAATATGGCTAATGCAAGTGGTACCGAACCATATTCGCCGCAAACAAGAGAAGCATTGGTTACAGCTATTAATGATATTGTTAACGATATTGCCAACGTGAATACGACTTTTGTTACTTCAGGGGTTACCGTAAATCAATTCAACCGTGTTACCCATAATAATCAATTATATTTTTCATTATTTACTCCTGAATCGGGTTCTACCTGGCCTGGAAATGTAAAGCGTTACCGTTTGCAAGACGGAGTAGTCGTTGACTCTAAAACGCCTAACGGTGCGTTAGCCGTTGGTACTAACGGTGAGTTTGACGATAATGCGGTTAGTTTTTGGAGCTCTGTAGTTGATGGAAATAATGTAAAAAAAGGTGGAGTTACTGAGCAGCTAACCAAAGGAAATCGCAACGTATATACTAACTTTGCAGCTGGAAGTCTAACAGCTTCCGGAAATCTGTTTAACAGCACAAATGTTTCGACGACATTACTGGGGGGCGGGACTCCGGTTACAGCGTTAAAGAAGACCACCATACTGGATTGGACAAATGGATATGATATCAGTGACCCGGTGTACGACGCTTCAGATATATCTACGCTTTCTAGCACTCCTATTAGGAAGGATATAGGTGACCCTCTGCATTCAGCTCCAACTTTGCTTCAATATAATAATTCTGCGGGTAGTCTATTAACAACCCGTATATATGTAGGGACTAATCACGGATTTTTACATTCATTTAACGCCGATAATGGCAACGAGCATTGGTCATTTATTCCAAAGGAATTGATCCCTAATTTGAATGGTATTGTTACTGATGCGGCCGGTGCGCATACTTATGGTCTTGACGGAAGCGTATCGATCCATCTTGAAGATTTAAATGGGAATGGCGCTGTCGATCCGGGTGACACAGCTTATCTGTATATCGGTATGCGCCGTGGAGGCAGTAGTTATTTTGCGTTTGATATTTCATCGCCTGATGCTCCTAAATTTCTGTTTAAAATTGATCCTAGTCGATCGGGTTACTCTAAACTTGGTCAAACCTGGTCAAAACCAACGATTGCAAAAATGAATGTCGGTGGGGCAGATGCAAATACTTCAAATTTGGTAATGATATTCGGCGGCGGCTACGATACTGATCAAGATGCGCAAGGTACTGCGAGTAATAATGACGATGTTGGTAATGTTGTTTATATCGCTAATGCTATTGACGGTAAGTTACTGTGGGATTCGAGTCTGAATACGGCGGCGCCTGGCGGAGCGGCGGGATCAGTTTCATATATGAATTCAGTAGCGTCCGCTGTGGTCGCTTTTGATCTGGATAATGAAGCGGATGGATTTGTCGATAATTTTTATGTAACAGATACCCGTGCTCAAATCTTCAGGTTTGATGTTAATAACAGCGATGGAACTATAAAAGGGGGTCGTATCGCTAATTTGTCCGATGGTCTTGATAAGACAGATAATCGGCGTTTTTATTACAATGCAGATGCTGCGTTAATACGAAAAGTGGGTGATAATTTTGTCTCTGTTTCTGTTGGCTCTGGATTTAGAGCGCATCCCTTGGATGTTGATGTGATAGACCATTTTTATGTTGTTCAGGACAGAGGCATTCTGAGTGGTACTTTTGATATGGATGCAAATATATCTGATCTGGTTGATGTAAGCTCGTTAGCCGATGCCGATAGTAATGGTGTTTCCAATCAAGTTGAACTGTTGAATGATTCAAGCAACAATAAAAAAGGTTGGTATATAGGATTTAGTGCCACGGGTGAAAAAGTGTTATCTAACTCGATTACTTTTAATAACGTCGTATTATTTACTACTTATGTGCCACCAGGAGCAACCGGAGAGGTTTGTCAGGCGGCAGCTGGAACAGGCCGTTTATATGCTATGAATATATTAAATGGTAACCCATTTGTTGATAATAATGCTGATGATGTATTGACCGAAAACGACCGTTATGTTGATCTGATTGCTGGGGGTATTGCACCACCGCCTACTATTGTTATAGATGATAGTTTAACACCGAGGTTATGTGTAGGTACTGATTGTACATTAGCAGGAGATTGCCCTGAAGGCAGCAATTGTAGAATTCCCCCTCCGGCTAATGGTTTAATGGGCACCAAATGGCGACGAACTTCAAATTAGGGTATAACCGATGAAATATGATTGTATAAAAAGGTCAGCTGCATTCACTTTAATTGAATTAATGATTGTGGTGGCAATTCTTGGAATTATTGCAGCGATCGCTTACCCTTCCTATACTAATAGTGTTGAGAAGGCCAAGCACAAAGATGCTCAGGCGGCACTAACCTTGGCTTCTCAAGCTTATGAGCGTTATCGTTCGAAGCCTCCTTTTAGTTACGATGTGGCCCTGAACCAGATTTTTGCCACTCAGGTTCCGGTCGACGGAGGTGCAAAATACTATGATTTGACTTCTGTGTATACTGCAACCACATTCACTATTACTGCAACAGGCGTCAATAGTATGTCAGGAAAGCCAACATTGACTATTACCCATACAGGAGCTAAAACAAACTGGGAATAAATAGTTAAAATGTAACGCTAAAAAAAAGAAGCATATTGCTTCTTTTTTTATGTTTAAAGCTCACAGTACGTAATAGATCAAGGATTGTGAATAATCTTGTCTTAATTAGAATGCTTGCGGTATCGATACTACTTTTTTAAGTTTCTTTCCGTTCCACAAATAAATATCTGTCATGCCTTGCAAAGTTGTGACCTGCAGAGCGAACTTCGATTTGCTTTGTGAAAAGTTCTTGCCTGATAGTTTGTTTACTGTTTTTATCTGAACCTTACCTAAAAATTGATTGGAAGGAGGTTTTGGCGAGGAGGCAATTTGTTCAAGGCTGTATTTTCTTAATCCAGACAAATATGCAAGTAAGTAGAATTGAGAATCTTTTTTTACATAACCTATCCAGTCCCTATCTCCATCGCCATTTAGGTCAAATTCGACGCTCCACGGACACATCATTTCGGCTTCGACCGCATATTCGAGTAGTTTTCCACCAGGCTTTCTAGTTAGAGCCTTGTGGCCTGATTTTTCAATTAACTTAAAATTGTCAAATACCTTGGTTTTACAATATTGGCCGGAACGAATTTCATCGGCCAGTCCGTTTGCTTTGGCAGTAGAAATTGCAGCCAGAAAAACAACTAATATCACAAAATTGGTTTTATTCATTATCATGTCGCTAGTTATGGAAATTCGTCTACTATTATAACTCATTAATTTACCTTCAACCTGCTTAAACTTGTTTGGATAATAATTAACCACTTATTATACGTAATGAATGTAATTTTCTGTTAGAATGCGCGCCTGATTTTTGTTGTGACAATTCTGAGGTTTTCTGAATTAGTTACTTAACCAGTTATTACCCAAACCATCATGCGTAAACAAGACTTTCAATTCGATTTACCTGATTCTTTAATTGCCAATCAACCCTGTGAGGAAAGAACCCAAAGTCGGCTACTAGATATCGAGCCACTTACTGGTCAAATCGAAGATAAACATTTTTATGATATTTTTGATTCAGTCAAACCCGATGATTGTTTGATTTTTAACAATACCAAGGTAATTCCGGCGCGTCTATTGGGCAACCGAGAGACAGGTGGTAAAGTCGAGGTCTTGCTAGAGAGAGTAATTCCCGGAAAAGGGGCCGCTAACGACCAATGTATAGCGCAACTCAGAGCGAGCAATACGCCCAAAACTGGCGCTAATATCATCATAGCAGATGACTTCATATTGCGTGTAATCGGCCGAGAAGGTGCCTTTTTCAAGCTCGAGTGTTTAAATGAATTACCGATGCTAGAGTTAGTCGAGCAATATGGCTCGATGCCATTGCCGCCTTATATTCAAAGAAAGGCAAATGATTTCGACAAGCAACGTTACCAGACCGTTTATGCAGAAAAACAAGGTGCAGTCGCCGCACCGACCGCCGGGCTTCACTTTGACAAGGCGCTCATCGAAAAGTTGAAACAAAAAGGGGTGGCTATGGATTTTGTCACTTTACATGTTGGTGCAGGGACGTTTTCGCCGATTCGAGTGGATAATATTTTAGATCATCAGATGCATTCTGAATGGTTTGAGGTGCCTCAATCAGTCGTTGATCTGGTTGCTAAAACACGTGCAAATGGTGGCCGGGTTATATCGGTAGGGACTACATCGGTGCGCTGCCTGGAGTCGGCATCGATTTCAGGAGAACTAAAGGCATCCTATGGAGAGACTGATATTTTCATTTATCCGGGATATGAGTTCAAATCTGTGGATGCCTTGATCACTAATTTTCACTTGTCCGAATCGACATTGTTAATGTTAGTTAGCGCGTTTGCTGGTAAAGAAATGATATTGGGCGCTTATAAACATGCCGTTGAACAGAAATACCGGTTTTTCAGTTATGGCGATGCGATGTTTATTGGGAATAAGATATAGGCATTGAATTCGTAGCTATTCAGCGCAATTGAAAGAACCTTCTCCCCAACCCTCTCCCAAAGGGAGAGGGGGCAAAGTCCCCTCCCCTTGGGGGAGGGTTAGGGAGAGGTGGGATAGCTTGAATACCGCTAATTATCTACAGGTAGAATGAGCGTCCAATTAATCTCGCTGAATAGTTACTTAGGTTCTAGGTTTTAGGTTTTAAGTGCTAGGAATAAATGTAAGGCTGTAGATATAAGATAAAAGATTATTCACCACAGAGAGCACAGAGAGCACGGAGAAAACAATAATGATATTTGAGCGTATTTGTATTTTAACTCAGTGTTCTCTGTGCCTCTGTGGTGACAATTCTTTAAAATGGATTCAAGATCAATGAAATATACTTTATTAAAAACAGACGGCAAAGCACGTCGAGGCCAATTGGCTTTTGAGCGGGGAACAATAGAAACCCCTGCTTTTATGCCTGTTGGAACCTATGGCTCGGTGAAAGCGATGTCACCTGAGCGAGTTTTAGATACCGGAGCCGAGATTATTCTGGGTAATACCTTTCATTTAATGCTGCGTCCGGGAACTGAAGTGATTAAGTTGCATGGCGATCTACACGATTTTATGAATTGGCAAGGACCGATCCTGACTGATTCCGGTGGTTTTCAGGTCTTTAGCTTGGGAGAATTAAGAAAAATCACCGAAAAAGGCGTGACATTTCGCTCACCGATTAATGGTGATAAGGTTTTCTTAGGACCAGAGGAGTCAATGCAAGTACAAAGAGATCTTGGCTCTGACATTGTCATGATCTTCGATGAATGCACTCCTTATCCGGCAACTCACCAGCAGGCAGAAACCTCCATGCAATTAAGTTTGCGTTGGGCCCAACGGTCTAAGGTAGCCCATGGGGATAACCCCTCGGCACTTTTTGGTATTGTTCAAGGGGGCATGTATCCAGAACTTAGAGAAGTTTCACTAAGCGGGTTAACTGATATTGGTTTCGATGGTTATGCGATTGGCGGGTTGTCTGTAGGAGAGTCCAAGCAAGAAATGAAAATGATTTTGGACAATCTGGCCGATAAAATGCCAGAAGATAAACCGCGTTATTTAATGGGGGTTGGTAAACCGGAGGATTTGGTTGAATCAGTCCGACGGGGCATCGATATGTTTGATTGTGTAATGCCTACCCGAAATGCTCGAAATGGCCACCTTTTTACCCGTACAGGCATTGTAAGATTGCGAAACAGTCCCAATAAAAAGGATTCCGGACCAATCGATGAGTCTTGTGGTTGCTACACCTGCCGAAATTACAGCCGGGCCTATTTACACCATTTAGACAAATGTGGAGAAATGTTTGGTGCAGAACTCGCTACCATCCACAACTTACATTATTACCAGGATTTGATGCAAGGATTGCGAAATGCTATAGAAACAGGTACATTCGACGACTTTGTTGAGGACTTCTATCAATTACGGGGGATGGAAGTGCCACCGATGGATGAAACCGTCTCGTAAGATCTTTGAATAATAGTCTGCATAAAGCTAAATAGTTAAAAAAATATAACAACCGATGGGGTCCACCCATCCTACAGAAAATGAGGAAGAAACATGTTTATTAGTACAGTACAAGCGGCGGAATCAGGCGCTGGTCAAGCCGATGGAACTAGCACTATCATCATGATGGTTTTATTTGCCGTGGTATTTTACTTTTTATTGATACGCCCACAAAGCAAGCGAGCCAAAGAACATAAAACCATGATTCAATCGATTCAAAAAGGCGATGAAGTGGTTACTAATGGTGGGATCATCGGTAAAGTCAGCAAAATGACGGAAGGTTTTATTATCCTAAATGTTGCCCAAGGTGTTGAAATTAAATTTCAAAAACATGCGGTAACGGCATCATTGCCTAAAGGTACTATAAAAGAGATTAATGGCTAATTAGTTTTATCGTCTCTCTCATCGGTAGGAGCGTGCCTCTGTTCCGCGAAAGGTTCTATAAATTCGCGCCGGGACGGGCGCTCCTACCAGGCACTTTTTGGTGAGAGAGGGGAGTGAAATTACCTAATAGCAAAGCCAAATAGCAAAGCCAAATAGAAAAATAATCAGAGAAAAAATATGTTCACAAGCCAAGCCCATTTACGCCCCATGAATACTTTTCCCGGTTGGAAATACTTCATGTTGGCCATTTTATTGATTGTCGGTACCCTATTTGCGCTACCCAATATCTACCCGCCTGATCCTGCTATTCAAATTACTCAGGAAAATGGTGCCTTAATTGAAGAGTCATTATTCAAGGAGATACAACAAACGCTAAAAGCCAAGGGAATTTCTATTAAATCTTCGAAAGTAGAAGATGGCAAATCTTTAATCCGTTTTACCAATAAAGATGATCAATTTAAAGCCAGTGCCGAAGTGCCAAAATTTTTGTCCAGCAAAGGCCTTAATCAGCATGTTGTGGCGATCAATCTTGCACCGACAACCCCAGATTGGCTTAAATCGATGGGTGGTGCGCCGCTTAATTTAGGGCTCGATTTACGCGGTGGCGTACAGTTCCTGATGCAGGTTGATATGGATTCCGTCATGGATCGAAAGATTAAGCGATATGAGACTGAATTAAAGACTTTGTTTCGCGAGAATGATCTACATTATTCTTCCGTTGCAAAACAAAGTAATAGCCAAATCATCGCTCGATTTAGAGATGTTGAATCACGCGATAAAGCTGAGGTAGAGGTCAGCATAACCTATCAGGACTTTCGAATAAGAGCCCGTGATGCTGATAAGTTTTTTGAACTGGTACTCGATATTAACGATGCACAAATTAAGGAAGCACAAGATTACGCCGTTGATCAAAATATTGCGACTTTTAGAAATCGAATTAACGAATTAGGGGTCGCTGAGCCATTAATTCAAAAGCAGGGAAGAGACAGGATTTTGATCCAATTGCCCGGTGTTCAAGATTCGGCGCAAGCCAAACGAATTTTAGGCACCACAGCAACTTTGGAATTTAGAATGGTAAAAGAAGGTGCCAATCCCAACGCCAAAAGAGCACCAGCGGGTTCCGAAATTATTAAAGATCAAGATTCGTCAGTGAACTGGGTGGTTAAAAAACGAGTCATTGTCAGTGGAACACAAATTATAGATGCCAAGTCGGGTTTTGATCCGCAATCCGGTCAATCGCAAATTAATGTGAAATTAGACGGTGAAGGCGGCGCAAAAATGCTGGCAAATACCACCAAGAACACTCAAAAATTAATGGCTATTGTAAAGATAGAAACCAAAGCCATTTACGAACGAAATAAAAATGGTGAGTTAACAGTCGTCGACAATATTACAATTAAAGAAGTGGTTAGTGCGCCAAAAATAAATGGTGTTTTCGGTTCAAGTTTTGTTGTAACCGGTAGTTATACTCCGTCAGAAGCGAGTGATTTTGCATTAATTTTAAGAGCCGGCTCCTTAAGCGCGCCGACCTTTATTATTGAAGAGCGAACTATAGGCCCAAGCCTCGGTGAAGAAAATATTAGAATGGGTATGAATTCAATTGTGGTCGGTTTTATTGCGGTATTGATCTTCATGCTGGTTTATTATCGATTGTTTGGATTAGTCGCTAATATCGCATTGTTTTCTAACCTTATTTTTATCATAGCGATTATGTCATTAGTACCAGGTGCGACTTTAACGCTTCCCGGTATCGCCGGAATCGTCTTAACGGTCGGCATGGCTGTAGATGCCAATGTTTTGATTTTTGAACGAATAAGAGAAGAACTGGCTGATGGCGTCAATCCAGCACAAGCCATTCATAACGGTTATGACAAAGCTTTTTCAACGATTGCCGATGCAAATATCACGACCCTAATTGCAGCCTTCGTTTTGTTTGGGATTGGAACTGGACCGGTGGCGGGATTTGCAGTGACCTTATTGATTGGTATTATCACCTCAATGTTTACTGCAATCGTCGGTACCAGAGCCGTCGTTAATTTGATTTACGGTGGTAAATCAATCAAAAGTTTATCAATATAAGGGCCCTACATAATGCATATTTTAAAATCAAACCTGAATATTGATTTCAACAGATACCGACTATACGCTACGATTTTTTCGGCTATTTTATTGATTGCTTCCGCCATTTCAATCGGTATGAATGGTTTAGTTCTTGGTTTGGACTTTACCGGTGGAACACTTATCGAAGTGCGTTTTGAAGAAGATGCCAACCGTGACCAAATTCAAGCTCAGCTGGAAAAGGCTGGTTTTGAAAAAACCGTGGTGCAATATTTTGGCACATCAAAAGACATTACGATTCGACTGGCACCTCAAGCTGGTAAAAAGAGTTCAGAAATAGGTGATGCCGTATTAAAAGCTATTAGAGATGGTTCAGCGACTAACGTGGTGATGCGCCGAATCGAATTTGTCGGGCCCGCAGTGGGTGACGAGTTAGCTGAACAAGGCGGTTTGGCAATGTTAGTTGCGCTGCTTTTTATCATGATGTACGTCTCGGTCAGATTCGAATGGAAATTTGCGGTAGGTTCAGTGGCAGCGCTTGCTCATGATGTGATGATCACTATGGGTCTATTTTCAATCATTCAAATGGAATTCAATTTGACTGTCCTTGCAGCAATCCTTGCAGTCATTGGTTACTCGCTTAATGATACGATTGTTGTTTTTGACCGTATTCGTGAAAATTTTCTTAAGCTTAGAAAATCGGATTCCAGAAAAATCGTCAATACTTCGCTGAATCAAACCTTATCACGAACCTTAATGACCTCGATCACCACCTTACTGGTTTTGCTGGCACTGTTTTTCTTGGGTGGTGAGTTGATCCACGGATTTGCTACCGCATTAATCGCAGGTGTTTTTGTTGGGACTTATTCCTCAATTTATGTGGCGAGTAATGTTGCCCTGGCGCTAGGTATTACTAAGGAAGACTTGATGCCGATAGAAGTTGAGAAAGAAGGCGAAGACCAAGACGCCTTGATGTAGGTTTTTATCTACCGCTACGGACTACACGCTACAAACAACCATCTACAAACAAATCAGTCTATTGCAGCTCTCACAAATGATGTGAGGGCTTTTTTATGTTCAGCGACGGACTGTATGTCACAAGGAGCCAAGGATGGCAGTGTGACGATTTCTATTTATTGGTCGGTTAATAGACTATAATTACTCATAACTTTACCCCCCTGGGAATTCCCATGTCACAATCTAATGATAATCAAGCTGAAAATGATGTTACTTTCAGTGATTTAGCACTACCCGAAGAGTTACTTAGGGTCCTTAATGAAATTGGGTATGAAAAACCATCTCCCATCCAGTCGGCCAGCATTCCAGTGCTGCAAAGCGGCGCTGATATTATTGGTCAAGCGCAAACTGGTACCGGTAAAACCGCGGCATTTGCGTTGCCTTTACTTGCCAAAATTGATGTTAATCTTAGAAAACCTCAGGCATTGGTATTAGCGCCGACCCGAGAATTAGCCATTCAAGTAGCGGAAGCAATTAATAGCTATTCTAAATACATGAAAGGATTTCAAGTGGTACCGATTTACGGTGGTCAGTCTTTTCCAGTGCAATTAAAACAATTAGCTCGCGGACCTCAGGTAATTGTTGGAACACCTGGTCGAGTCATGGATCACATGCGGAAGGGAAAAATTAATTGGGATCATATGCACACATTAGTACTTGATGAAGCTGACGAAATGTTGCGTATGGGATTTTTGGAAGATGTTGAATGGGTGCTGGAACAAACGCCGGAAGACCGTCAAATTGCATTATTTTCCGCCACGATGCCCAAGGAAATAAAACGAGTCGCTGACCGGTTTTTAGATAATCCTAAAGAAATTAAAATAAAAACAAAAACGGCTACTGCGACAACCATAGAGCAGTCTTATCTGACAGTTTCTCACCATAATAAACTGGATGCCTTAACTCGCATCCTGGAAGTAGAAGAGACTGACGCCATTATCATATTTGCCCGAACAAAAACCGCCACAGTGGAATTAGCAGATCGCTTAAATGCGCGCGGTTATACTGCTGCCGCTATTAATGGCGATATGCAGCAATCCGCCAGAGAAAAAACCATTACTCAATTAAAAAATGGCCGATTGGATATTCTAGTCGCCACGGATGTGGCAGCAAGAGGATTGGATGTGCCGCGGATCTCTCATGTCATTAACTACGATATTACCCAGGACGTTGAATCTTACGTTCATCGAATAGGGCGAACTGGTCGAGCAGGTAAAGAAGGTAAAGCTATCTTATTTGTAACGCCTCGTGAAAAACGTATGTTGTATACTATTGAGAAACACTCCGGGCAAAAAATTCAAAGGATCGGCTTGCCAACCACCGATGAAATCAATGATCAAAGAGTCGATCGTTTTAAGGCGAAAATTACTGAAAAAATTAACTCCGGTGATTTAGCGCCTTATTTGGAAATCTTAGAAAGTTATCAATTAGAAACGGATCAAACTGGAATTCAAATCGCTGCGGCTCTAGCTAGTTTGGCACATGACAAATCGCCGTTATTGGTTGAAGACTTACCTTCACCAAAAGAGCAGCGACGGGAACAACGTGAAGATTCAGGTTCAAATTACGGCAAGGAAAGTAAAGGTAGAGATAAGGGCGGTCGTGATCGTAAGCCTCATCGAAAAGGCGAAAGTCGTTCGGGAAAAGACTTTCCTAAAGACGCAGAAACACTGGCTGAATTTCCCAATATTGAAATGCGCCGTTATGCCATTATGGTCGGGTTTGAAGCAGGAATTAAACCGGGCAATGTTGTCGGTGCAATCGCCAATGAAATTGATATCGAAAGTAAATATATCGGGCATATAAAAATATACGATGATTTTTCTACCGTTGATTTGCCAGGTAAATTACCGAAAGATGCGCTATCCCATCTCAAAAAGGTGAGAGTTTGTGGCAAGCCAATGAATATCACCAAAGCGGATGAATTTAATTTTGATAAATTAAAAAGTGGCGGTAAGAAATCAAACGATGGGCAAGGTCGTCGTAGTGAAGGATTTGAAGGAAAAAAAAGCAATAAAAAGCCGAGACGATCGAAGAAATAATTTTTGCTACGGGCTACTGGCTAAAATAGAAATACAAAAAAGGGAAGCGTTTGCTTCCCTTTTTTATTCAATCATTAAAATAAAACTACCAGATCTTAACTCTATCTTCTGGCGCTCTGTACATACCATCACCGTCTTTAACATGATACGCCTTCATAAACTCTGGCATATTCATTAACGTACCGTTACCTCTAAAAGGTGCTGGCGAATGAGGGTCCGTTGCAATACGGCTTCTTAAAGCTTCTTCTCTAAACTTGTATGCCCAAACTTGAGCCCAGCCCATAAAGAAACGCTGTTCACCACTAAGACCATCAATTTCTGGTGATGCGCTATCCTTTTGAGACATTGTATAAGCTCTATGAGCAATGGTTAATCCGCCCAAATCGCCGATATTTTCACCCAATGTCATTTCACCATTAATATGCTCGCCCGGTAGTGGTTCAAATTGTGAATATTGGTCAGCCAACTTTTTAGTTCGCACCTTAAATTCCTCCAAATCTTTCGTTGTCCACCAATCTCTTAGTACGCCGTCGCCGTCAGATTTAGCGCCCTGATCATCAAAACCATGTCCCATTTCATGACCGATCACGCCGCCGATACCACCGTAATTTACAGCATCATCTGCTTCCATGTTGAAAAAGGGTGGCTGAAGAATCGCTGCTGGAAATACAATTTCATTCATACTTGGGTTGTAATAGGCATTGACCGTTTGTGGAGACATATGCCATTCAGTCTTATCAATCGGTTTACCTAACTTTTCAATTTGTCGACGATAACTAAATAAAGAGGCACGTTTATAATTTCCTGCTAGATCATCTGCATCAATTTCCAGCGCACTATAATCACGCCATTTATCGGGATAACCGATTTTTGGAGTGAATTTGGCCAGTTTTTCCAAAGCTTGTTTTTTTGTGTCTTCACTCATCCAGTCCAAGCCGATAATTGCTTCTTTGTAGGCTGCTCGAAGGTTTTCAACGAGTTTAACCATGCGCTCTTTTGCTTCAGGTTTAAAATGTTTTTCAACATAAATTTTGCCAACGACTTCACCGAGCAAGCCATTAACCGAGTTGACTCCACGCTTCCAACGCGCTTCCTGCTCCGGTGTACCGCTCAACTTAGTAGAATAGAAATCAAAGTTTTGCTTATCAAAATCTTCGCTGAGTATTCCCGCCGCAGAATTAATCAATGACCATTTGAAATAGGTTTTCCAGTCGTCAACTGAGGTCGCAGTAAATAACTTCGAAAAATTTTCGAAATAAGATTTTTCTCTAATAATGACGCTTGTTTCGCCGGATAGCCCAGCATGCTTCATATAAGCATCCCAATTAAAATTGGAGGTCATTTCCGACAATTTACCAAGCTCAACTTTATTGTAGGTCTTGGAGCGATCGCGACGCTCTTCCCTTGACCAATGAAGTTCAGCAATAGCTGTTTCCAGCGCCATGACTTTTTGAGATTTCTCAGCACTGTCTTTCATTCCGGCAAGGGCCAACATTTTTTCCAAATGAACCACATAATCAGCGCGCAAGGTCACTGATTTTTCATCATCTTTAAAATAGTATTTTTTGTCTGGTAAACCTAAACCGGACTGAGTAAAGAAAGTAATATAACTGGTTGGATTTTTCGAATCATTGTCGACCCAAAAACCAAAAGGTGCGGTGGTTCCAATGATCTGAGTTTCAGCAAAATAAACCGATACATCGTCGTAGTTGGCCATCGCGTCAATCTTTTCAAATTCTGGCTTTAACGGTGCGGCGCCCAATTGATTGAGTTTTTTAAGGTTCATAAAACTTCGGTAAAGATCGCCGACTTTTTGGGCATCAGAGCCTTTTTCGATATTTTCCAGTTTAGAGGTTTCTTCAATAATGGCTTTTACATCTCGGCGAGATTTGTCTCGTAGGGCAGTAAAAGAGCCGTAGGTAGATTTATCGGCTGGGATTTCGGTTTTGTCTAACCAGGCGCCATTCACGTAACGATAAAAGTCGTCTTGTGGACGGACGGTTTTGTCCATATGCTCAAGCTCAATACCGGATGTTAAAGGCGTACTTTCGGTTTTTTCAACCTGTTGGCTTTGAGTAGACTGCTCATCGGTGGAATCTTGTTGTCCGCATGAGGTAACAAAGGCAAGGCAAATCGCACTCGCAATCAGTTTTCTTTTGTTGAACTTGATTTTCACAAAGGTCTCCTTTATCCAAATCTCTAAATTAGCGAATCCATATAGAGTCATTGGCTTATAGCTAGTAATTATTATGGTTTGTAATCAAAATTGATTTAAATTGCGCTACTGTTATCTTATTTCGAAGTAGAATATACTCGGAAATTAGGTCACATAGCGAATTGGCTTGGAATAAAAGCATATTTACCGTTGCAAATGCAAGTAATGCCCGCTGTTAATCGTTACTGGATGTAAAACTTGGTCATAATTTAGACTAAACTATCAATTCGACAATTAAAGAAGATCGTTCTCCACAAACCGATATTAGGGATAAAGAATGAATACAAAAGTTAAAACATACGAAGCGATTGATGCCGGACTATTGGTTTCCCTGCCCAATCCATCCAAAGAAGCTTATGAAATAAAGGTTAAAATACCAGAATTTACTTTCTTAGGCGTTGGTGAACAACCTGATTTTGCCCAAATTTATTTAATCTTTTACCCTGGAAAGAAAATCATTGAGCTAAAAGCTCTCAAATTTTATGTTTATCAATTGCGTGATATCGTTGTCTCCTATGAGCGCTTGATTAATATAATTTACGATCAGTTGATGGAGTCTTATGAGCCTGACAGACTAAGACTAGTCATGCATTGCAATCCTCGTGGTGGGATTAGCTCTCATTTAACCATCGACTCTGATTGGAAGAGCCGTGGTGGCGATGAGAAATACAAGGATTGGGTTGGTAATTCAGACGAGTGGATGCGACTGGATTGAGCTGAAGTGTCAGATAACGTCGGAACTAATTCCGGCGGGCAATCAATTTTGACTGCCTGTTTATCCAACTGTCAATTTTTTCTTGCAAAATAGGCATGGGCAAACTTCCATCAATTAATAATTCCGTATGAAATTTTTTGATATCGAATTTCTCACCTAACGTTTGCTCGCCTTTTTCCCTCAATTGACGGATTTTTCTTTGACCTATTTTGTAGGCTAGCGCTTGCCCCGGGATCACTATATAGCGCTCAACTTCGGATTCCACATCCGTGCGTGCCATTGATGAATTAGCCAACATATATTCAATCGCTTTTTCCCGAGACCAGCCATATGCGTGTAGTCCGGTATCCACTACTAAGCGCATTGCCCGCAATTGTTCGTCCACTAGACGCCCGTACCACATGTAGGGATCGGTAAACAGGCCAAGTTCCTTTCCTAGACTTTCGGCATACAGCGCCCATCCTTCATTGAAAACCGTATACCCACCAAATTTTCTAAAATCAGGCAGTCCTTGGACTTCCTGTTGAATGGCTATTTGAAAATGGTGACCCGGTGCCGCTTCATGGATAGACAAGGTTTCCATTATAAATTTTGGCTGAGATTTCATATTGTAAGTATTGATATAGAAAACGCCAGGTCTTGAGCCATCTGGTGCAGGAGATTGGTAGGAAGCGCCGGGTGATGAAGCCGCCTGGAATTCTGGCACCGGTTTGACCACGTAATCAGCCTTTGGAAAAACTTCAAATAGTTTAGGTAAAGTGGCGTCGATTTTCGATTTAGTATTTTCGTAGGCCTGGATTAATTGCTCCGGCTTCTCAAAATAAAATTGAGGGTCTGTTCTTAAGAATTCAAAAAAAGCAGGCATATCTCCATCAAATTTAACCGTCTCTTTTACCATTTTCATTTCTGCCAGAATACGAGAAACTTCCGCTAAACCAAATTGATGAATTTCATCAGCGGTTAACGGCAAAGTGGTATGGGTCTTTATTTTGAACTCATACCAGGCTTTGCCATTCGGTAAATCAGATAAACCAAAAGAGCTTCTTGTTTTGTCATAATATTCTTTGACCAGAAATTGATGCACACGTTGATAGGCGGGAATAATGACTTGTTTTATACTCGATTCATAATCAGACTTAAGCTGCTTAGTCATCGTTTCATTTAGGTCTTCAGGCAATTTTCTGAGTGGCCCATAAAATATGCTGTCCTTAACATCATTGACAATGTGCGCTTCGAATTGCGGGATCAGTTTCTCGACGATTGCCTTTGGCAAGACAACGCCATTTTGCATACCTTCTCTCATGGCAAGAATAACACTATCCATCCATCGGGCAAATCCCTCGCTTCTTTTGATAAAATTTCGATAATCTTGCTCATTGGCAAAGGGTTGTGCATTTTGACCTGAGCCCAATACGGCGTAAAAATTATGCATGCCACGCATCTGATTGATTGGCAGTTGGTATTGCGGAAATTGGGTAGATTCAATGTTTTCTTCTCGCGCACTTTTAAATATTTTATAGGTCAACAAATCCTGGCCAACCAGATTTTGGACCTTGATGGCGTTGATCTTATTCAAGTATTTTCTTTCGAATTCTAGCTCTTTATCACGGTTTTCCTGACTAATCACCGGACCAAATTTATCGTTATATTCACGCTTTCCTTGAAAAGTGGCGCTAATTGGACTGAACTCAAAGGACTCCAAACTGTAATCCTTTACCAACTTATCGAGCGTTGCTTTGTCGGAAAAGTCGGAAATGCCGGATTCCTTGGTCTCATTTTGAGTCAGGGAATTGGCTGTTTGATGTTTATTCGACTGGCAGGAAACCAGTAATATTGAAAGCACAATAATGGCTAGGGAGGTTTTGTGAGTCATGTGTCAATCCAGAGTATTTGTATAATCGGAGATTATGCCGATTATCCGCCAGAATTGGCAATGAATTTTGTTACCAGGTATTTAATTCTTATTTAGATTCGGTTTTATTGGGATCACTTCAGCCATGCTGTCTTTTCTCTTAAAGACGGTTCGCACAGACGGAGAGGCCGAAATATCGATCTCCATACCATAGTAATACAGATCAGAATTTTCAAAAAGGGTTTGCATTCGGCTGGATTTATTGAGCGAAATAAGAATAAACTTAATGAGTTGTTGATCTGCAAGTGTTGCTAAAAGAGCGTCTTGTTGCTGTTCGTCAATAGCCTCAAGTTGCTTAAAATGAGGAGTTAACTTGGTATTGTTACCAAATTCGACGTCTAATTGCTCGATTCTATAGCCAGCTTTTGCAAATACAGGTTCAGCCTCATTTAAACTGACAATGATGGCTTTTAGCTTTTCTGCGGTGAGGTTTGCAAAGCCCGAGTCAGCACCAGAGTTTGATGAAGCATCATCACTTGCTGGCGTCTTTTTGTTATCTTTGCTAAAAAATCGACTAAACATCAGAAGGAAACTACCTGGCTAAATGCGTGAACTTAGTTTATCACTCTATCACGATGAGAAATTTTTAGTCAAATCCTTGTCTCAATAAATAGATGATCCATTCAGCGCAGGCGTAACATCCTGAGAGCTATTCCTAATGGTTATTCCAAAATAGCTGTTAATTAGTGGTTAATCGAACTTAATAAAGCCAATATCCTAGTCAACTGTTATTTAATGAATAGAATGTTGTGAATAAGAAAGTCGATTTTCCGATAAATGTCCACCCTGTTTCATCTGAACTACTGGATGCTGTGCACGGTTTTGATAGCCAGGAACTCTTGTGGCTAAGTGGTTATTGCAGCGGGTTAGCCAAAGGTCGAGTTGATAGCTCGCTAATAAGCAATGGTCACTCAAACAACATTCAAGCGCCAACAATTCCATCCAGCGAGGTTGCTTTAAAAACCTTGGTTCTATTCGCTTCTCAAACAGGTAACTCTCAAAAAATTGCGGAGAGCCTTTTCGATAGATTGGACAAATCAGAATTATCGGTAGAGCTTGCTAATTTGAGTGATTTTAATTCAAAGAGTTTGGTCAAATACCAGATTATATTGCTTGTGGTCTCGACTCATGGTGAAGGTGAGCCACCGGATGATGCGATTGATTTTTATGATTTTGTTAACAGTAAACGAGCGCCAAAATTAGATCATGCTCAACATGCCGTTCTTGGACTTGGCGATTCCAGTTATGAATTTTTCTGTCAAACAGGAAAAGATTTTGATAAGGCTTTGATAAAGCTTGGTTCCAAATCATTACTTGAGAGAGTTGATTGCGATCTTGAATATGATGCCAGCGTTGATCAATGGATAAGCTCATTAGTCGATAAAACGGCAGCACTTTTGTCGTCAGACCGAATCGAAAATGGCGGTACTGGCTCATTCGATAAGAATGATGCGCAACTGGATGGGACACGATATAGCAAAGATAATCCGTTTACGGCCTCAATCCTGTCAAATCAGAAAATAACGGGTGAGGGATCTGGTAAATGCATTCATCATATCGAAATTTCCCTTGAGAACTCAGGGATAAAATATTCGCCTGGTGATTCAATTGGTATCTGGGCGAAAAACAATCATCAACTAGTTAATGAAATTCTAAAATTGAGCAGTTTGCAGAGTGAAGAGGTTGTAACTATAAAAGGTCATTCAAAATCTCTAGGACAAGCATTGCTCGAGAATTTTGAAATCACCTTAATTAACAAAGAATTTATTCAGTCCTACAGCGAACTGGTTGCGCTTAAAGACAAGAAAAAAGCGGATCAATTGCTTGAAATAACCTCGTTGGATTATTCATCCTATATTAAGAATCATCAGATCATCGATGTGATAGCTTTAGCATCCATTCCGCTAGAAGCCCAGCAATTAGCGGACCTGCTAAAACCCATAAAACCGCGTATTTATTCGCTGTCATCCAGCCTGGAGGCAAATGAAGAAGAAGCACACATCACTGTAGCACTTAAAGAATCTGTTAACGATAGGGCTATTCGTCGAGGCGCTGCCAGTGAGTTTTTGATTGAAAGGCTTCAAGAAGATGATGAAATATTGGTGTTTATTGAACCGAACAAACGTTTCAAACTACCTGCCGATGATCAACCGGTCATAATGATTGGACCGGGAACCGGTATTGCACCTTTTCGCGCTTTTTTACAACAGCGCCATTATGAGTCGGCTGTGGGTGAGAACTGGTTATTCTTTGGTAATCCACATTTTAATACTGATTTTCTCTATCAATTAGAATTGCAAAAATATAGCAATCAGGGAATGTTAACTCATCTTGATTTGGCTTTTTCTCGAGATCAAAATGAAAAAATCTATGTGCAGGATCGCTTACTAAATAGAGCCGCGGAAATTTGGCAATGGATAGATAATAAAAATTCCTATTTGTATGTTTGTGGTGATATGAGTCGAATGGCAAAAGATGTTGAAAATGCCTTAACAACAATCATTTCTGAACAAGGTGGAATGTCTGCGCAACAAGCAAAAGATTACCTAAAAACGCTCAAAAAAGAAAACCGCTATCAAAGAGATGTGTACTAAAATGTCAGTTAAAGAAAAGGCCCAAGCAATGTCAGCCGAAAAGCCAGTCGATAAGTTGGTCGTTAAATCGGTCGAGCAAACCCGTTATGATGCGGCGACTCATTCAGACGTTGAAAAAATCAAGGTTGAAAGTAATTACCTACGAGGCACAATTACTCCAAGTCTCAAAAATCAAGTCACTGGGGCTGTTGCCGATGATGATTTAATGCTAATAAAATTTCACGGAATTTATCAGCAAGATGATCGCGATATTCGTAATGAAAGGCGCAAACAGAAATTAGAACCGCTTTATTCTTTTATGATCCGTGCGCGAGTTCCGGGCGGCGTGGCTTCGTCAAAACAATACATTCAATTGGCGGATCTGGCGACTAGATACTCCAGTGGAAGTCTGCGTTTAACAACCAGACAAGCGTATCAGTGGCATGGTGTTTTTAAGAGAAATCTGAAGACTACAATCGCCGGTATTAACCAATCGATGTTAGATACAATTGCCGCCTGTGGTGATGTTAATCGTAATGTGATGAGTAATCCCTTGCCAGAAACGTCTAGCCTTCATCAGGAAGTCTATCAATGGTCAAAGAAGATAAGTGAACATTTGTTGCCAAAAACCAAGGCTTATCATGAAATTTGGCTCGACGGAAAAAAAGTAGAATCAACCGAGGAGCCTCTTTATGGAGAAACATATTTACCAAGGAAATTTAAAACAGCGATAGCCATTCCGCCCTATAACGATGTTGATGTATATGCCAATGATCTTGGTTTTGTGGCGATTGTAGAGCAGGACCGGTTAGTCGGATTTAATGTTTTGGTTGGTGGAGGTATGGGAAGCTCCCACGGCGATAATTCGACCTATCCACGAGTCGCAAACTTGATAGGATTCTGCTCGCTCGACCAGGTATTAGCTGTGGCTGAAAACGTGGTTAAAGTTCAACGAGATTTCGGTAATCGAGAAGTGCGTAAACATGCGCGACTCAAATACACGATCGATCGATTAGGGATTGATGAGTTTAAAAAGAAATTATTTGCTTATCAGGGCTTCGAGCTGTCAACGGCAAAACATTTTAAGTTTGAGCACAACGCTGATCGTTATGGATGGATGCAAGATGAGAATGGTCAATGGCATTTAACTTTGTATATTCACAGTGGCAGAATCATCGATTCCGCAGACAGTAAGCTTTTTAGTGGTTTGTTAGAAATTGCAAAAATACATGATGGTGAATTTCGAATTTCGCCCAATCAAAATATGATTATTAGCAACATTCAACCGGCGATAAAAACCGAAATTGAGACGTTGCTTAAGAGTCACAACATCAGTATAGGAGAAACGGAATCGCCAACACGATTAAACTCCTTGGCTTGCGTGGCTTTTCCGACTTGCTCTCTGGCGATGGCAGAGGCTGAGCGATATTTACCCAGTTTTATCACTAAACTTGAGGTGCTGTTGAATACATACGGATTAATGGAACAGCCGATTAACGTGCGAATGACGGGCTGTCCTAATGGTTGTGCGCGTCCGTTTTTAGGTGAGATTGGTTTAGTGGGTAAAGGGCCAGGAAAATACAATTTGTACTTGGGTGCAAGTCATTCTGGAGATCGACTTAATAAAATTTATCGTGAGAATATTAATGAGCAATCCATTTTGCAGGCGCTTGAACCTATCATTGAAGATTATTCAAAAGCTCGTCAAAGAGGTGAATCCTTTGGCGATTTTGTCATCAGACATCAGTATATTGAGGCCGTCAATAATGGTCTCGATTTTCATTCCTAGGAATTGATCATGTTAGAAAATTCATCGTCGCCATTTTCTGAATCAGAGCCAGCAGAGTCGGGATCTAATTCAGCGCCTGAAAGGTCATCTAGATTCGATTTAGACGAAGTAAATATGACGAAAGTGAATCAAAGTCTGGAGAAAATGACGGCAATTCAGAAAATTGAATGGTCGTTTAAATACTTACCTTCCAAATTTGCCCTGTCTTCCAGTTTTGGAGTGCAGTCTGCTGTTAGCTTGCACATGTTGACACAAATTATGCCAAATATTCCGGTTATTCTAATTGATACTAATTATCTTTTTCCTGAAACTTATCAGTTTATAGAAACGCTCACTGAAAAGCTTAATTTGAATTTAAAAGTTTATCGTGCTGATATGAGTAGTGCCTGGCAGGAAGCACGATTTGGTCGGCTATGGGAAAACGGCGTTGATGGATTAGATCAATACAATCAATTAAATAAAGTGAAGCCAATGGAGTACGGTTTAAAGGA
>Ga0316205_10001724_pt1 | contig 25804 bp, 26 predicted proteins | sample 3monthpyrite_MG_FD_204941 | JGI IMG/M metagenome (GOLD analysis project Ga0316205, IMG submission 204941) | Microbial mat bacterial communities from mineral coupon in-situ incubated in ocean water Damariscotta River, Maine, United States -... | ecosystem: Environmental > Aquatic > Marine >... | reverse complement strand
CGGCGAGGCTCTTACTGCCGAATGGATCGCCCTGCTGATTCGGGTTCACAATAGCATTCGCATCCGGCAAGCTTGCACCCTGCAAATGATGATCTGTCACCACTACCTGCATACCCAGTTCACGTGCCCGTTTCACGCCTTCAATACTGGAAATACCGTTATCAACGGTAATCAGTATATCGGGGGTATAGCGGGCTGCGACTTCAACAATCTCGGGTGTCAGGCCATAACCATATTCAAATCGATTGGGCACCAGGTACTGTACCGATGTTGCGCCCAATGCCTGCAATCCACGCACGGCCACAGCGCAACTGGTAGCACCATCACAATCAAAATCGGCGACAATTAATATTTTTTTATCCTGCCTGATTGCATCGATGATGACCTCTACTGCTTTTTCAATATTAAGCAGATCATTCATTGGTAGTAATTGATTGAGTGTGCATTCCAGTTCGCTGGCCGAGCGCACGCCTCTGGCTGCATAGATGCGCTGCAGGACTGGATTGAGATCATTACCCAGATCAGTTGATGACTCGGGGACAGGTCGGCTTTGTAATTTTTTCATGGATGATTTTTTCTTTTTACCCTGCTCACTCCAATCTACACAATAAAGATAATGAGAGTTACGTGACAGTTTGATCGAGTGATATTCTTTTCCGCGGCCTCCAGAATCGCCGTAACTGTTTTTTATCTAACCGGTATTGCATGCCATCACAGGCCAGTAAACTGATACTGGATATATCCTTGTTTTTCAATGCCTGTAATAAAGGCTTGAACCAGTATTGCTCCATTCGTTGCAATTTTTCAATTGTATAATTCATATCAAGGTTGAGTAGATCAGCTTCGTTCTGTGTATGCACCACCAGCACCTGGCTCTTGTTACTGTTACGATTTGATGGCCAATGTTGCAGTAACTCTGTTGCAGATTCCGGTAATTGATGGACCTGGGTATCAGACAATAAGGATAAGCCTTTAACCAATACATCATCGGTATACACTTCATCCCATGGTGATTGCAAAGATCCGGGTATTTCCCCTGCCCCCCAACACCATATACTGTTGACCGGGTACTGCTGTTGCTCTAATCGTTGTTGATTAACATCTGCAGCATGCAACAACATTTGTACCTCGTTCATAAATCGGCGCCAATGCGTTTGATCCTCCCCCTCTGGCATAAAAGGCTCAACACTTCGGCCCAGTACATTCGATAAAGCCTGAAAACGGGAAAGTGGCGCATGCGGTAAGCGGAGATACCATTGATGAGGGTGGTAACATTCAAACAGGTAGTCATCTTCTGCATATAGCTTATTCAATTCCTGCAATAGCAAGTCAGCTGTGGACTTATCCAGTTCCAGCATATGACTGCCACGCAAGATCAGGCGATCTTTATCGGCCTGCATGAAAACCGGGTCAACATGCATCCACACCCGTTCATCCTTGCAACCGGATTCGGCATAACGCGAAACAGCAGCACTGGGAAAACAATTCAATTCAGCATCAATATGGAATTGCTGCAACACACAGGCATAAAATGAATCTGTCGTTGTTTTTATACGATCGGATCGCGCTAGCAGGGTTTCCAGTGCTTCAAACCGCGGTAGCTGATTTGAATCTCTGGCTATACCTTTGAACAGGTCGGGAACAAGCAGGGTTATATTGGTGGTTGTCATGAGAAATATAAGCCTGGCATTGCTTGCATTGTCATGCCCTGCTGCTGGCAGCAGGGTTTTTGACAAGGAATCCTGAGATCAGGACATATTATCGAGAATGGCTGATTTCACAGAATCCAGATTTGCCTCAACCGTTAACATTGGCGAGGTACTCTGCTTAATGGCAACATCCGGATCTTTAAGTCCATGGCCGGTCAAGGTACAAACGATACTGCTGCCTTCAGGAATTTTACCTGTATTGATATCATTTAATGCACCTGCCAGTGAAGTCGCCGATGCCGGCTCACAAAAAATACCTTCTTTCTCTGCCAGTAGTTTCTGCGTGGCCAGTATATTCTCGTCGGTACACTCATCAAACCAGCCACCGGACTCGGATTTCACCTTCCAGGCAACATCCCAGCTCTGTGGATGGCCAATACGAATGGCGGTAGCGACTGTATCAGGATCGTCTACCATACCCCCGCGCATGAACGGCGCAGAGCCTGCCGCCTGGTAACCAATCATTTTTGGACGGTTACCGACAATGGCGCCACCCGCATAACGGCAGTTACCATGACAGAAAGTACAGGCTTCGGTCACATGATCACCGGAGGCGGATGAATATTCGCAATAACCGATCCAGTGCGCAGTGATATTGCCGGCATTACCGACGGGCAGGCAATGGTAATCCGGCGCTCTACCCAGCTCCTCAACGATTTCAAAAGCCGCTGTTTTCTGGCCTTGCAATCGATAGGGGTTGATGGAGTTCACTATCGTCACCGGCGCTTCTTCTGCCACTTCCTTGACCAGGCGCATGCCGTCGTCAAAATTACCTTTTATTTGTATCACCACCGAACCATGCATCATGGCTTGCGCCAGTTTACCCATGGCTATCTTGCCTTCAGGAATCAACACAAATGCGGTAATGCCTGCGCGCGCTGCATAAGCGGCGGCTGCGGCCGAGGTGTTGCCGGTGGATGCACAGATGATCGCCCGACTACCTTCTTCAACCGCCTTGGTAACAGCCATCGTCATACCACGGTCTTTGAAGGAACCCGTCGGATTCAGGCCTTCATATTTCACATAGATATCGACTTCCTTACCAATAATTCCGGGAATATTATTCAGCCGAATCAATGGCGTGTTACCCTCGCCTAAACTGATGATGCGAGTATCATCATGAACGGGTAATCGATCCCGATAGCGATTAATTAAGCCGGTGTAACGTTCTCTAAAAGGCATTTTTTGTAACCTCGATCAAAAATAAAATGTTTTTCGCACGACGGGCCTGGAAGCCCGTGACTGTTATTAACTTCCCAGAGACTCGACCCTGATACGCACCACATCTGCAGTAATGGCCGGCAATGATTCAATGCGCTTGATGGCATCGTTCATATTTTTTTCTGCAACCTTATGCGTCAGCATAATAATGGTCACATCGGTGGCACCTTCGGGGGGTTCTTTCTGGGTGATGGCTTCGATACTGATTTGCTGATCAGCCAGAATACGCGTGACATCAGCGAGCACACCCGGTTTATCACTGGCCAGTAAACGCAGGTAATAAGCGGTTTCTACCTCATCCATACTCAGGACTTGAGTATCCTTCATGGCATCCATCTGGAATGCCAGGTGTGGCACATGGTTTTCGGGGTCAACCGTCAATACACGAGCGACATCGATGATATCGGCAACCACGGCAGAAGCCGTCGGTTCAGCACCGGCACCGGCACCATAGTAAAGCGTAGGACCGACCGCATCGCCATGCACCAGCACCGCATTCATCACTCCGTCAACATTGGCAATCAAACGTCGTTCAGGGATCAGTGTAGGATGAACACGCATTTCAATACCCTTCGCGACCCTACGCGTGACTCCCAGATGCTTGATACGATAACCCAATTCTTCAGCATAGTTCACGTCATCCCGGGTAATTCGACTGATGCCTTCGGTGAACACCTTGTCAAATTGTAACGGTATACCAAAGGCAATCGATCCCAGTATGGCGAGTTTATGCGCTGCATCAATACCTTCAACGTCAAAAGTTGGATCAGCTTCAGCATAGCCCAGTGCCTGCGCTTCTTTCAGGACATCGTCAAAATCACGTCCCTTGTCACGCATCTCGGTGAGTATAAAGTTGCCAGTACCATTGATAATGCCCGCTATCCAGTTAATACGATTCGCTGCCAGACCTTCTCGAATCGCCTTGATAATAGGTATACCACCAGCCACCGCTGCTTCAAAAGCAACCATGACACCTTTTTCATGGGCTGCTGCAAAGATTTCATTACCATGCATGGCGATCAAGGCCTTGTTGGCAGTCACAACATGTTTGCCATTGCTGATAGCCTGCAGCACCAGTTCACGCGCAGGTTCGTAGCCACCAATCAATTCAACAACGATATCAATCTCTGGATCATTCACCAGTTTAAAAGCATCATCAGTGACAGTAATACCTTCCAGACTGCTGAGCCCTTCAGCATTATATTCTCGTGCAGCGACATGAGTGACATTGATCTCACGGCCAACACGACGGGTGATTTCCTTTGCATTTCGCGCAAGTACATTAAAGGTACCACCACCGACTGTACCCAGCCCCATCAGACCTACTTTAACCGGATTCAATGCTCTTCTCCTACTGCTATATCAAGGTTGTTATCCTTGCGGAACATATGCCGAATCCCGCGAATCGCCTGCCGGGTTCGATGTTCATTTTCAATGAGTCCAAAACGGACATGATCATCACCATAATCGCCAAAACCAATACCCGGTGAAACGGCGACCTTGGCATCTTCCAGTAACTTCTTGCTAAACTCCAGTGAACCGAGGTGGCGATACGGTTCCGGTATCGGCGCCCAGACAAACATCGTACCTCTGGGAGGCTCAACATGCCAACCAATGGCATTCAGGCCATTGCACAACACATCACGCCGTCTCTGGTACATATCAGATATTTCACGCACACATTCTTGCGGCCCTTCGAGGGCGGCAATCGCAGCAATCTGTATTGGCGTGAAGGTGCCATAATCCAGATAGGATTTCATTCTCGCCAGGGCTGCTATCAGGGTCGGGTTTCCACACATAAAGCCCACGCGCCAGCCAGGCATGTTATAGCTTTTTGAGAGTGAATAACTTTCAACGGCTATTTCCTTGGCCCTTGGCACCTGTAAGATAGAGGGGGCAACATAACCGTCAAATACAATTTCCGCGTAGGCCAGATCATGAACTACCCATATCTGGTGTTCCAGTGCAATCTCAACCACGCGTTCGAAAAATTCCAGATCGACACACTGGGTGGTCGGATTCCCGGGGAAATTCAGCACCAGCATTTTCGGTTTCGGCCACGAATCCTTGATGGCCTTTTCCAGTTCCGCGAAAAAATCAACACCGGATACTAACGGCACGAGACGAATATCGGCACCAGCGATAACAAAGCCATAAGGATGAATCGGATAAGCGGGACTGGGAACCAGAATTGCATCACCAGGGCCTACCGTCGCCAGCGCCAGATGAGCCAGGCCTTCCTTGGAGCCAATGGTGACAATGGCTTCTGTTTCCTGATCGAGATCGACATCATATTTATTTTTGTACCAGGTACAAATTGCCCGGCGTAAGCGTGGAATACCTCGAGAAACGGAATAACGGTGAGTGTCATCCCGTTGTGCGGCCTCGACCAGCTTATCAACAATGTGTTTAGGCGTTGGTTGATCAGGATTTCCCATGCCAAAATCAATGATATCTTCGCCGCGCGCACGCGCCTTGGCTTTCAGCTCATTAACAATGTTAAAAACATAGGGCGGTAAACGCTTGATTCTTTGAAAATCGTCCATCAACTGGGGAACCTGTTAACAATCATGTGGTTAAATAAAGCACGAACATTACTCATATTAGGAAATACTGTCAATTGTTGTTGTAATGCCATTATATGGTAATTTTTCCGCTTTTGCGGCTCTTGCTTGAAGATTATGGCAATATCAGGTAGTTTTTCGCCATGAAACTCAGTCTTGATTACAGTACCGCCAAATATGCCATTCATGCCTATGAATCAGGCGGCATCACCATTAACACCCAGCGCTATACACGCAATATTGTCGTCAGTCCCGATCAATTACTGGATAACTGGGGCCCTGAACAAGTCGGACAGATGAACGAAGAACATATATTGCAGCTGATCGAGCTGACGCCGGAAATCATATTATTGGGGACCGGTAAGTCTTTGCAGTTTCCACACCCTGCCTTGAGCGCACTGGCCCTGACAAGAGGCATTGGATTTGAAGTCATGGATACCGGCTCTGCATGCAGAACCTTTAATGTTCTGGCGGCAGAAGACAGAAATGTCGTGGCTGCGCTGATGATAATAAGTAACTAGTAGCTAGCTACTATTCTTACCCAAAGCTATTTTTGGTCATGATGATTATTCGAAACTACCTCAACGGGCATACTTCAATGCCCTCTTGCTCTGCACGTACACCCTTAATGGCCTTCCTGGATCTTAATACATCAACAACATCCTGGTAGGCAGATTCAGAAACAGATTTATCAAATGCAATGACGACAAAACCATCGCTTCTGACATTGTAAGAAGCATTAGCAGACAAGTCTTTGTCAAATAACAGGCTCGCTACTTCATAGTCCGCAGCACTTTGTATGGCCATTTCCTCTTTGGTGAGTGAATCTTCTGCGGCGCAGCCAGCCAGGAATAAAAAAAATAACGGAATTAATACTTTCAATTTATTCATTTCAGTTATAGAAATAATATATCTTCAGAAAAGCCTTCGCTTTCCATAATTTCACGCAAGCGTTTGAGTGCATCCATTTGTATTTGCCGGACACGTTCCCGGGTTACTCCTATTTCCTTGCCAACTTCCTCCAAGGTAGAGCGCTCATAGCCATGCAATCCAAACCTTCTTTCAATCACTTCTCGCTGTTTATCATTCAGGCGCTCGAGCCAGGTATCGAGGTTACGATTAACATTTTCATCCTGAAGCACAGCGGATGGATCAGGGTTACTTTCATCAGGTATCGCATCCAGTAACATGCGATCTTCATCATCACCAATGGGCGTATCTACCGAGGTGATGCGCTCATTCAGGCCCAGCATGCGCTTTACTTCACTAATAGGCTTATCCAGTAATGTGGCCACTTCCTCAGCGGTGGGTTCGCGCTCCAGATCCTGGGTTAATTTTCTGGTTGCGCGCAAATAAAGATTAATTTCTTTTACAATATGGATAGGCAGCCGGATGGTTCTGGTTTGATTCATGATGGCGCGCTCAATGGTCTGGCGAATCCACCAGGTCGCGTAGGTCGAAAACCTGAAACCTCTTTCCGGATCAAATTTTTCAACCGCTCTGATCAGTCCCAGATTACCTTCTTCAATCAGATCCAGTAATGCCAGCCCACGGTTCATATAGCGCCGCGCAATTTTAACGACCAGGCGTAAATTGCTTTCGATCATACGCTTTCGCCCACTTTCATCGCCTTTCTGTGCCAGGCGCGAAAAATACACTTCTTCTTCGGCAGTGAGTAATGGTGAAAAACCGATTTCATTGAGGTATAGCCGCGTAGCATCCATTTGCCCATCTGAATTTGATCTGGTGGGCTTTACAGATTTGCTACTGGGGGTGATAGCGGGGTCATCCAGTAAATCAGGTGGTTCTATCTCAGTCTCTTCATCGCTGACATCATCCGCATCTGCGATAACATTTTCTTCATCATTGATGTCCATATCAATATCCATTAATGCATCCTCCTCTTCTACCGGACCATCTGCATCTGCTTTTACTGTTTCGTCCACCTTGACAGAAGGCGTTACTTTCTTCTTTTTTGGCATCAAAATACTCTTGGATTCTTCCGTAACAATTAAAAATTACCACTCCATACAGCCATTTATAATTTTTTTATTGCACTCATTCAAATCAACAATTGGCTATTATATTAACACCCAAATCATCTTTTGCCACACGTATAGTAACTATATTGGCAAAAAAAACGATTACTTTATCTATTTCGCCAATTGATTTTGACCCAGTTCACTTTTTAGACAGAAAATACAGGGGATTGATCGGTTTGCCATTCTTTCTTATTTCAAAATGCAGCATGGTTCGGTCCGTACCAGTCTGACCCATTTCTGCGATCACTTGTCCCTGTTTGACTACACTGCCCTCTTTGACCAGTAAACGGCGATTATGCGCATAGGCACTCAGATATGTATCATTGTGCTTAATAATGATAAGTTTTCCGTAACGCAATAGCCCTTCGCCACTGTACACCACTTTACCCGATGCTGTTGCAATAACACGTTGCCCTGATCGACCTGAAATTGCAATACCTTTTTTACCTGACTCATTTTTAGCGAAACCCCTGATGACTTTACCGCGCGTGGGCCATATCCATCGACTGATCTCTGAGGACCTGTGCCTGGCAGGCGTGCTTTTCAGCGGGGCTTTGCTTGCTGGACTGGCCGGTTTGACAGACTTGCGCGTCTGACTCTTTTTGCTGTTTTGCTGTTGTGAACGGGAGTGTTTAGATGAGGTTTGTTTGGTCGGCGGTTTGAGCCTCAATGTCTGCCCCGGATAAATAGCATAGCCTTTGCCAATTTTATTCCAGTCAGACAGTTCGCGATAATCCAGCCCATAGGTCCATGCGATTGAGTACAGTGTTTCACCTCTCACTACACGATGAATACTGGTCGTTTTATTGCTGCGATCAGCAACCGGTGCTACATAGGTGGTACTGCAGGCAGATAACAACGATGTTATCAGCAATAGTATTAAACTACGGTTACCGATCATTAGTACCTGAAAATGAAATACGCTGCTACTAACAGACCCACAACCAACCAGCCAAGCCGGTCTATATACTGGTGCAGTTTTTCTTCCATTGGCTCGCCACCCCAAACCATCAATCCGGCTACCAGGTAAAATCGCAAGCCGCGACCCAACACAGAGGCCAATACAAACGGTAAAAAAGACATGGCAATGACACCCGCAGTAATAGTAAATATTTTGTAGGGTATTGGCGAAAAACCTGCGATCAGGATTGTCCAGAAACCCCATTCATCAAACCAGCCACGCGCCGTCAGAAATTTTTCCCAGTATCCCCACTGATGCAGATAGGGTTCAAGAAAATCAAAAAAAAGCAGGCCTATCATATAACCGGCAATACCGCCCAGTACAGAAGCAAGGGTAGTGAGGCCGGCAAAATACCACGCACGACGCGGTTGTGAGAGCGACATCGGTGCCAACATGACATCAGGAGGTATCGGGAAAAAAGAACTTTCAGCAAAACTCAAGCCAGCCAGATAAGCCGGCGCGAAACGATGCCGCGACCAAAGCATTACTTTTGTATACAATGCCGAAAATATTTTCATCAAGCCTCTCCATTCAGCAAGGGAACAAAACTGACCGATTCAAAAATTTCCTGCTCATAACCTGACGGGGTCCGATCGACAACAGCCAGTTGCTGTATTTCGCCCTGCTGGCCAACAGGAATCACCAGACGGCCGCCAGGTGCTAATTGAGTTAATAACGCCTCTGGAATACTACTGGGAGCGGCAGTGACAATAATACCGTCAAAAGGGGCCCGCGTATCCCAGCCCCAGGAGCCATCACTGTGCTTGAGCTTGATATTATTCAACTTCAAGGACCTCAGGCGTTTACGTGCTTGCTGTAACAAAATTTCTATACGCTCAACGGAGTAAACCTCAGCCACTACTTGTGACAGTATCGCCGTCTGGTAGCCACAACCCGTACCGATTTCCAGTACCCTGGCAGGTATACCACGATCCAGCAATAACTCCGTCATTCTGGCCACGATATAGGGCTGTGAAATAGTCTGGCCCTGGCCAATGGGTAAGGCAGTATCTTCATAGGCACGACTGGCCAGGGCCTCATCGACAAACAGATGCCTGGGAATATTTTTGAACACTTCCAGCACCCGCCTGTCTTTAATACCTTTTTCGGATAAACGCTTTACCAGGCGCTCACGCGTTCTTTGCGAGGTCATGCCAATACCACGAATCATTGAATCAGTAATCATGAAGTGGATTCCAGCCATGCCCTGGTATTATCGAGTGCAGAAAACTGGGTAAGATCCGTATGTATGGGCGTAATGGAAACACGGGCGGCGCGAATGGCATGGAAATCAGTACCCTCACCTGCGTCCGCTTCAGCACCGCAGGGCCCCACCCAATACACAGTGCGGCCACGGGGATCATGCATTTCAATCACCGGTTCCGACTTGTGTCGATGCCCCAGCCGTGTCACTTCCATACCCGTCAGGCTGTCATAAGGCAAATCAGGCACATTGATATTTAAAATAGTGTCGCCAGGTAATGGTTGCTGCTGCAATCGCAGTATCACTTCCCTGGTCACCCGAGCGGCTGTTTCAAAATAATGCGGGTTTTCATTGCAGACAAGTGATACTGCGATGGCCGGCAAACCGAGAAATCGACCCTCCATAGCGGCAGCGACCGTGCCAGAGTAGAGCACATCATCGCCCATGTTGGCTCCATGATTAATACCTGAAACCACCATATCCGGTTCATCCTGAAGCAGTCCGGTAATAGCCAGATGCACACAATCAGTAGGGGTACCATCGACACTGGTAAATCCGTCTTCCGCGGTATATGCCCTCACCGGGCTATCCAGTGTCAGGGAATTACTCGCGCCACTGCGGTTTCTGTCAGGCGCCACCACCATCACTTCTGCTATTTCTTTTAATCCCGCTGCCAGTACACGAATCCCTGTCGCCTGATAACCGTCATCATTACTGACCAATATTTTCATAAATACAATTCAAGCTCGCCACTGTTATGGATTATTATACCGGATACTATACTTGAATACCGTCCCTGCACAAAATTTTTACTGCTGGCACTGTCGATTCAAGCCCCTTTTATGTTATTTTAAGCCATTGACATTGATAGATTTATACAATGAAACCTGAAGACACTAATGAACAAGAAGACCAGGATCTGTTCCACAAGGAAGTCAGTGATGTGCGGCCGTTGAAACTGAATCGCATTAAACCTTATAAAAATCGTCCGAAAGCCATACCCAGACAAACCGAACTCAGTGAAATGCAGGTCGTTCAAGACATGATGTCTGACGAATATGACCCCGTTGATATGCAAACCGGCGAGGAATTGTTCTTTGCTCGTAGTGGCTTGCAAACCAGAGTCATTCGTAAACTCAAACGTGGACAGTACAAAATCGAAGCCGAGATAGATCTGCATGGTTTCAACGTAGAGGCTGCGCGTGCAGCCATCTGTGATTTCATTATTTTTTGCCGCAACGAAAATATTGGCTGCGTCCGCATTATTCATGGCAAAGGCTTAAGCTCTAAACATAAAGGCCCGGTACTGAAGCAAATGGTAAACCGATGGATAAGGCAGCGAAAAGAAGTACTCGCTTTTGCCTCTGCACTGCCACAGCATGGCGGCACCGGGGCAATATACGTATTACTGAAACGTGGTAACTAATGATCTTGAAATAACCGGGTACGATAACTTAAGCAGCAGTCGCAAATAAACAATTAATGTTTATTGCGACGATACAACCTGCCATGACGAGGCCGCGCTTCATTCACCACTATATTGCGACCTTTTAAAGGACTTTCGTTAAGAGCCTGAATTGCCTCCGATGCATCGCAATCATTCAGCATTTCAACAAAACCATAACCTTTGGACTGGCCGGTTAAACCATCTTCGATGATATTGGCATTAATAACTTCGCCAAACTGGGAAAAAGCATCCGCCAATTCATCTTTAGTGACGACATAGGATAAATTACCGACATAAATTTTCATAGCAGATCCTTTGTGCAAATTAATATTCATAACCACGAAAGACAGACTTTAAAGCGATCTGAAAAGTCGGTACAAGCGATTTTGCTGCCTGCATATCACTCCGGGAGGATTCTTTTTATATTTATAATTGCAATAAAAGTATAAGTCGAAACTTTAATAAATCCAGCTTGAGTCAGAATTTTTTAAGGATTTAACACTCTTCCATGCCCTGCTAAACATTTTTTTCAGCATGAATAGCTTTCAATGTTGCCTGCATTTGTGCACTACTCACCGGCTGTGCAATTACCTGATAGATTGGATAAATATCATTCAGCTTGTCAACATATTCGCGCTCTGATTTATCCACCATAACAATCACACGTGACTCGGCTTTATATTTCTTCAAAGTCACTAAAAATACATCAAGATTGCTGATATGCACACCACTATAATTACTACCGTATGCATAAAAAAATTCTGCCACTACCACATCCGGTAATTGCTTTTTTAATTCAGCATTGGCCTTTCTGATAGAACCCAGCTTCACTTCGCTATAGTTAAACGCCTTGTAAATCGCAGAAAAATTGCCATGAGAGGGAGATTCAATAATTGAAAAAAGCAGCTGCTCAGACATTGTTATTCGCGCTTTCAGTATTGATTAATATCAAAGGGTAACTATTCATCCTTTAAAAGCCTCATCCGATTGCAGATAGTCCAGTTCTTGCTGACTGCTCTGCCTGCCAAGTATTTTGTTACGGTGAGGAAACCGTCCAAATCGTTCGACGATAGATCGGTGATGTTTCGCAAACTTTACATTTTCATGTAAACCGGCCGCGCCGTACAGCTCTACAGCCCTGTTCTGATCCTGCATACTTTCACTATGCATAAAAGGCATATACATAAATATTAACTGTTCGTTGCCAAGCTGCTTGTCGAATGCATGTTGTATTGCCTGTTTTGCAATACTGATAGCTCTGGCCTCTGTAGAAAAGCTTTTAGCTTGCCCACGAAACATATTCAGTGGCATTTGATCCAAAAGAATAATCAAGGCCAGGCTGCCGCTGGCTGAATCCTGCCAGCTGTCCAGTTCACCCGTACAGGCCAAGCTCCATATTTCCTCAAAGCGATCTTTGATTTCCCTGTCAATCTCCGGTGTTGAGTTAAACCAGTGACTGGACATATTTTCTGAATACCAGAAATCAAGAATATCGTCTTCATTCTGTTGCATCTGTTATATCCTTTTGGGAATGTGTCGGGTCAGGAAGCGGTCCAGTTCATTGGCAAAGTTCTGACGATCGCGTTGATTGAGCGTGGCGGGCCCGCCCGTCGTAACACCGGCTCCTCTGAGTTCCTCCATGAAATCTCGCATACCCAGGCATTGTTTGATATTTTCTTTAGTATAAAACTCGCCACGTGGATTTAATGCATGTGCGTGTTTCTCTATAACTTCAGAAGCCAGCGGAATATCGGCAGTAACCACCAGGTCACCCGCTGATAATCGCTGAACAATTTCATTATCAGCGACATCAAATCCGGATGACACTCTAACCGACTTGATAAATCTCGACGTTGGCGTATGCAAAGGCTGGTTAGCGACCAGCGTTGTCATCACCTGGACTCGATCAGCTGCCCTGAACAGAATATCTTTGATCACCCGCGGGCAGGCATCCGCATCGACCCAAATCTGCATTGATATCACCCAGTTGCAATTATTTGTTATTTAACATGATTATTACCTGAAAAAGCATTATAATGCTTTTTTAAGAGAATGTATTCTCTGCAGGACAATTCGGGGCCATTCCTCCGCTCGACACACCCACAGGTATCAACATGACCACAGATGCATCAGCGTCGTTGCCAACATTTAATGAATTAAGTCTAAGCAATCCAGTGCTTGAAGCGCTTTCCGATGTCGGATATGAAACACCTTCGCCTATACAGGCAAGGATGATTCCACACATCCTCGCAGGCCGTGATGTCATCGGGCAGGCACAAACAGGAACCGGTAAAACGGCTGCCTTTGCGCTACCTATTTTATCGAGTATTGATATCAAGCAGAAAGACCCTCAGGTACTGGTACTCGCGCCCACTCGTGAACTGGCCATCCAGGTCGCCGAGGCATTCCATCGGTACGCGGCAAAATTAAAAGGATTTCATGTATTGCCGGTTTATGGTGGCCAGGATTATAGCGGGCAAATACGTGCTCTCAAACGTGGCGTGCATGTTGTCGTGGGGACACCTGGCCGGGTCATGGATCACATGCGCAAAGGCACCCTGGTACTCAGCCATCTCAAAACCCTGGTGCTGGATGAAGCCGATGAGATGTTGCGAATGGGCTTCATCGATGATGTTCAGTGGATTCTCGATCAGACGCCTGCTGATCGTCAAGTTGCCCTTTTTTCGGCAACCATGCCAGGCGTTATCAAAAAAATTGCTCAAAAACATTTGAAAGACCCGGTTGAAATCAGCGTAAAAGAACGCACCACAACGGCTTCCACCATTCACCAGCGCTTCTGGCTGGTGAACCGGCTACATAAACTCGACGCGCTGACACGCATCCTGGAATCGGAATCTTTTGATGCCATCATTGTATTTGTACGCACAAAAACAGCCACCATTGAACTCGCAGAGAAACTCGAAGCCCGTGGGTATGCGAGTGCCGCACTGAATGGTGACATTGCACAAAAACAACGTGAAATGACTATCAATAAATTCAAATCCGGCAAGCTTGATATTCTCGTCGCAACCGACGTTGCCGCGCGCGGTCTGGATGTTGAAAGAATCAGCCATGTGATCAATTACGATATCCCGCATGATACCGAATCCTACGTTCACCGAATTGGCAGAACCGGTCGCGCTGGCCGAAGTGGTCAGGCCATTCTGTTCGTCGCACCCAGGGAACAGCGATTATTGCGTGCTATCGAGAATGCCACGCGACAAAAAATTGAAAAGATGGAACTGCCATCGACAGAATTGATTAATGACAAACGCGTTGCACGCTTCAAACAAAGCATCACTGACACGCTGGCGCAGGAAGGACTGGAGTTTTATCAGCGACTGCTCGAGCAATATCAACTGGAACATGATATCCCTGCAGTAGAAATAGCTGCAGCTCTAGCCAAAATGGTTCAGGGAGACACTCCCTTATTACTGGATAATAAAGCGGAAAAACACAGCCCACATAAAGAAAGCATGCATGTAAAAGACAGGGCTACCTCAAAATCGCGCCCATCATCCAGCAAGCCTGATGAAGGTATGCAAACTTTTCGTATTGAAGTCGGCCATGCCCATCAGGTACAACCAGGTAATATCGTTGGCGCCATTGCCAATGAAGCGGGCCTGGAAAGCAAGTATATTGGCAGAATCAATATTTATGATGATTACAGCACCGTCGATTTACCTGCCGATATGCCAGTGGAAATATTCAAGGATTTACAAAAAACGAGGGTTGCCGGACAGCTGTTAAGAATTTCAATACTGGGTGAAGAAAAGAAAAAACTCGCTTTAAAGAGAACGCCGAATACCAGCAAACGCCCAACAGATAAGGACGAAAAACCAAGACACAAAAGCAAGAAAAAACGTGAAAAGCCTAAATTCAATGCAAAACCCAAAGCCAAACCCAAAGCCAAACCCAAAGTTAAGCCCAAGGCTAAAGCCAGGTAACCAGCTATTTCTGCCTCAACATATGATGCAATAAGCGACACATCCATTTGAACTGACTATCTGAACACATTCTGCTTCAGCATAAAAAAAGGGAGGGTAAGCCAATGACTTTGCCCTCCCAAGGTCTACTGGAGTTAACACAGAAATTATTTAATGTCAGCCAATTTCACGCCGAGTGAGTTTAATGTTTCCATCGTTAAACCGCCCGTACGTAAGCCTTTTGCACGTTGATAAGAGGTCACAGCAGCCATGGTTTGCTTGCCAATAATTCCATCCAGCTTGCCGGGGTTATAGCCTGCCGCTTTGAGTGACTTCTGTAGATCCAAACCAATCTGTGGGTTCATATTCGTCTTGCACAATACCGAGGCCCACTCCATTTTTCCTTCAGCCACCTTATAACTCTTGGTCACCGTTGTGTACTCAGCATCCACAGGCAATCTTCGCGTTTTTTCCGGCTCCACAAGCTTGCGTGTTTTTACTATTTTATATTCAGCCGGAATAGTGATAGTGCGTGTTGTTGGCGTCGATTTTACCATGCGCTTCTTTATAGCTTTGTACTGGGCTGGAACAGCAATGACTCGTGTCGCTGCATCACTGACCAGTAGTTTTTTTGTCACTGTTTTATAGCTTGCCGGAATTGTAACAAGGCACATAATTTCACCTGTTGCTGCATCAATTTTTGTGATCGGGCCCGTGCCTTTCTTCCAGATTGTATGCTCAGGCTTATCCAGGACCTTTTCAATCTCGGTTTTATAAACAGCAGGTACCACCTCTATACGCTCAGTGGCAGGTGCAATCAATACCTGCTCTGTCACCCATTCATATGTGGCTGGTACGACTTCTATACGTTCAGAAGCCTCCTTAATCAGCACACGTTCTTCAACAGTTTCATATTTCGCTGGAATGATCTCAATACGACCTGAAGCATCTTTATTGCGTATTGTCAGGGTTTCTGTCTGATATTTTGGAGCTGTAAAAACACGTGCATAGCATTCACCCGCCTTTGCTTCAGGGGGTAGCAGTCCGGGCTCAGACGTTATTAAAGGCTGTTTGCCAGAAGCTGTCACCTGGGTTTTGCGCTCCTCTTCCAGTCGATTACGCGCCTCTCTTTCCTCTTGTAATGAAGCATTCAGAGCTGTTATTTTTTTATCCTTCTCCAGAAGGATTGCGTTTGCCTCAGAACCAGAGCTCGTCTTACTCGAGATGGTTGTACAACCGCTGATAATTATCGATGAAATCACCAGCGGCAATATCAGGCAGTTAACTTTTATCTGTCTATTACTCATAACAAGGCCTTTTTTTAGTATGACAATATGTCATTTCCTGGAGGTATCAGCCATATAGGCAACTGCGTTTTTAACTTCTTCGTCAGACAATGCCATGAATCCACCTTTAGCTGGCATGTAACCTGTAGATCCCTTATAACCCTTTAACGCATGATCAATCAAGATTTCCAATCCTTGTGCATTACGTGCAGACCAACTGGGGTCGTCCAGTTTCGGAGCGCCAGCGGCACCTGAGCCGTGACAAACAGCGCATTTACCCATATAGACTGATTTACCTGCTTCCAGATCAACGGTAGACGCGGGAGCTTTTACTGTTTTTTCGGTCATGGTCTCGACAGACATTTTATCGTCAAGCGCTTTTTTGCCGGCTTCCAGGCTACCTGCAACAGTGGCCGTCGCTGCCGCTGCAGATTTATCTACATCAGCATCGACAGACTGGCTTTCAGTTACAGGGCCAGTGGCAACGCTATCTGCCATCATATCAGTGGCTTTTTCCTCCACTGTTGATGTGTCGGACATCATATCTGCTGCTTTTTCCTTAACAGTTTCGACAGTATTTGCCAAACCTTCTTTTGCATCTTCAACATCCGTCACCACCTGGCTACTACCTTTTTTGACAAAAGTGGAGGCTTCTTCAGCTGCTGATTTAGCTTTTACCATCGTTTCGCCGGCAACCTTGCTGGATGTTTCCTTCATCGTGCTGACTGCACTGGCCGCTTTGTCAGAAAGCGACTCAGAGGTCGTGGGCTTGGCATCATCATCTGACTTACTACATGCCATTATTACAAGCGTTACCATGGTCAACGACAAGATCAATTTTCTATTCATTTTTTATTCTCCTTCGTACAAATTTATATTTTTTGGGCAATAGATACCAGCATCGCCAGACTACTCAAAGTCAAAGCCATCAGAATACATCCAGTAATCAATATGAATTAACAGGAAAAACAGAGTACCTTAAGAAAAATTACAGGCCTGATAAAGACAGGATAAGCCTCGTCTTTATCAGGCCCTGGTACCTTTCCCGAGACTGTTAATAGCTCACTGCAGGGTCAAGCTTTTTAGCTTGCGCCACCCAGGACTCAACATTCTTTAAATTGGGAACTTGCCTGACGAGTTTTTTTGCTGCATTGACTTCACGCATTTTTTCTACCAGGTTTTCGACATTACGATTTCTTAGCTCCTTGACTGTATCGACACCCGCCGCTTCCAGTAATTCGGAATATTGTGTCGATATGCCTGAAATTCTGCAAAGATCACAGCAATTAACCCACTTGAGGATCCTGCCGTCGTCGATACCACATTTTGCTGCCAGTGTCTGGCGTCCTTTTCGCGTTGCACCCTGTGCGAGTAATTTTGCAGGACTGGTAATGCCCTGCTCGCGCAGCATTCCGCCAAATTTTGGTCCGATACCTTCAATATCTTCAATTTTCATTGTCATAATGCTCTCCTAATAAACTCTTATAATTATGTTGTTGTAAATATTATTTAGTATAAATTTCTTTAAAAAGAACTTTTAATCTTACCCAGCAGTCCACTATCGGCAATACCCGGCTGTTCAATAATACCTGGCAATACGAATTTCAAGCCATCTTTCACTTTCGATGCTTCAATTCCAGTTTTCGCAGCAATAGAGGATATATCAATATCGCTAATGATGAATTCTGAGTTAAGAATTCCTTCGTTGCGCCTTAATGCAATGAGTATGCTGATACCTGCCTCAGGTAGAAAACTAATTGCCTGATCCCGGGTGAAGCCTCTCCCCATCAGACCCGATACCATCAGGTTTTCTGACTTTACACTGATCAGTGGTTGCAAAATATCCATATCTGATTGGTTCCTATTCATGATATCTATCCGTCACTCCAAGTCAATTGAATCTCATGCCTTGCGAAGTAGTGTAGCCAGACAGCACCTGAAAACAATATACATGACAATTATTTAACAATATTTTTATAAATGTTAATATTTGTCATATATACATATATAAAGTATCTTTTGATGCCATTACTTCAATACAATATCGCTGCCATCATAAGACATCCCTAATATTGCAGACAAAATACGTCATCAAGAAGCACAACAGGAGTAATAAAGTGACTGAAAACCCCGGCATTTTCATAGGAAGAGGTCAATCAAATGTATTCCTGACTCCAAAACTGGCCAACCGGCACGGTTTGATTGCCGGCGCGACCGGCACAGGTAAAACGGTCACATTACAGATTCTGGCAGAAGGTTTTTCTGATATCGGTGTACCCGTATTCATGGCGGATGTCAAAGGAGACCTCGCTGGCATCAGCATGCCTGGCACGCCCAAACCCAAACTGGAAGAACGCGCCAGTAACATTGGCATGCAAAATTATCAATACAGAGGGTTTCCTACTATTCTCTGGGACCTCTATGGTGAACAGGGTCATCCCGTCAGAACCACCATCTCCGATATGGGCCCATTATTACTCTCCCGGCTGCTTGACCTGAATGACACTCAGGAAGGTGTCATTAATATAGCCTTTAAACTCGCCGATGATGAAGGCCTGCTGCTTCTGGACTTCAAAGATCTACGAGCAATGATCAACTTTGTGGGTGAAAACGCTAAAGAACTGCGAACGAAATACGGTAACGTATCCTCGGCATCCGTTGGCGCTATCCAGCGCCAGCTTCTGGTGCTGGAGCAACAAGGGGGCGAAAATTTCTTTGGGGAACCGGCACTGGACTTGAATGACCTGATGCGAACCAACAGTGACGGCAAAGGTTATATCAACATACTCGCTGCCGACAAATTGATGATGAACCCGAAGCTGTATTCCACTTTTCTGCTCTGGCTGCTGGCAGAGCTATTTGAGGAGTTACCTGAAATTGGTGACCCGGAAAAACCCAGACTGGTGTTTTTTTTCGATGAGGCGCATTTGTTATTTGATGACGCTCCCAAGGCATTAATGGATAAAGTTGAGCAGGTTGTTCGCCTGATCCGCTCCAAAGGCGTGGGGGTCTATTTTGTAACCCAGAACCCAATGGATGTCCCCAATGACGTTCTTGGTCAATTGGGCAACCGTGTACAACACGGGCTGAGAGCATTTACACCGCGTGATAGAAAAGCAGTCAAGGCCGCAGCAGATACTTTCCGGCCCAATCCTGAGTTTGAAGCCAGCGATGTCATCACTCAACTGGGAGTCGGTTATGCGCTGGTTTCTACTCTGGAAAACAAAGGCATTCCGGGTATTGTTCAACAAACCACTATTCGTCCTCCAAGCTCACGTATGGGCCCTATAACAACAGCAGAACGACAATCACTCCTGAATGGTCCGATGCTTGGACGTTATGACAAGTCCATTGATCGACTCTCAGCTCATGAGCTGTTACTGGAAAGAGCCAGGAAAAAAGCCTTTGAAGCAAAACAGGCAGAGCAAGAAACTGAAACCAGAAAACGCAATGAAAAATCTTCAACAACACGTAAAAGCAACCGCCAGGGTGTTGGCGAAGCCATGTTGAAAAGCCTGGTTCGCAGTATAGGCAGTGGACTGGGCAGAAAAATTGTGCGTGGCATTCTCGGTTCACTACTCAAATAGCCAGAAAATAAAGCGGCTTTTATCCTATAAATGATAGAGGAGTTATAGTGTGAGAATAGCACTACTGGAAGATGAACCGGCTCAGGCAGAAATGATACAAATGTCGCTGGATACAGCCGGGCATGACACACATCACTTCACTACCGGACAGGCATTTTTACAAAGTGTCTTGAGCGACACTTACGACCTGTTAATCATGGACTGGAATGTACCTGATACCAATGGCCCCGAGGTATTAAAACAGATTCGTGAACGACTCGATTGGCATATACCCGTATTGTTTGTCACCAGTCGCGTCAGCGAGGATGATATCGTCTACGCACTGGAACAAGGTGCTGATGACTATATGACCAAACCAGTCAGGCAAAAAGAAGTGATTGCTCGTATCAACGCGTTGGAAAGACGCTCAGGTGCAAAAAACGACAAGGAATCTTTGCTTGAACTACCTCCCTATTCATTTAATACCAGCAACCGCGAAATCAAAAAAAATGGGGAAGTCATCGATCTCACACAAAAAGAATTCGATGTTGCCGTATTATTATTTAACAATCAGGGTAGATTACTATCAAGGAAATATTTAATGGAAAGAGTATGGGGGCAAACGGCAGATCTCAATACGCGCACTGTCGATACTCATATCAGTAAAATCAGAACCAAGCTCGGTATCAACCCTGCCGATGGCTGGAGATTGAGCTCCGTGTATCAGCACGGATACAGGCTTGAAAAAAATGATCAAATCAATTAGCCAGCTCTACCGAACCACGGACACCAATAGTACTTCGCAAATCATGATCATTTGACTTGTCTATAACCGGGGTATTGATACAAATGCAGTTATCATTAACAAGAATTATACAGCCTGGAAATACAAGCACTGGCAAACAGAGACTGGAAAAACTGTTTACCGTATTAATGGTTTGTCTATTACTTTCGCCTCTGGAGAGCAGATCAAATGACTGGTCCTATACCGTAAGGCCTGGCGATAATATCTGGAATATCACTGAAAAATATTTGCTTAAAAAAGAATATGCCGATCAGCTCGTAAAAAGCAACAACATAAAAAACCCCGGACACTTGCAACCAGGCAGCAAACTTCACATTCCTGTTAAATGGATGAAACGCCAGCCTACTTCTGCACGAGTCATCCATGCACAAGGCGAAGTTACTATCATCCGTTCGGCCGCTGAACAGCCGAAATCAGTGGGCAACGAAATCAATCTGTATGTGGGCGACATCATCACAACCGGGGCTAATGGCAGTGCCACGCTCGAGTTTGCGGACAAATCACGCCTGCTGATTCAACAAGATTCTGAACTGGTCATGGATACACTCAGCAGTTATGGTGATAGTGGTATGGTCGATACTCGATTACGTCTACCTGCCGGCAGAGTGGAAACCCAGGTGACTCCAAAAAAAGGGCCGGGTTCACGTTATGAAATTACTACTCCGGCTGCGACTGCTGCAGTACGTGGTACCGATTTTCGTGTCAGTGCTGATGCGGCAAAACCGGTCAGCCGCAGCGAGGTATTGGAAGGGAAAGTAAACGTTAACAGCGCTCAAAGTAAACAGGACGTACCGGCAGGCTTTGGTACAGTCACTGAATCAGGCAAGGCATCCATACCCCCGAAAAAATTACTGCCGCGACCGGACACTAGCCAGACTACTACACTATTCAAACAAATACCGTTAACATTTTCATGGCAAGCGGTTGCAGGTGCGCAGGCCTATCGTGCACAAATATATCCAGCCGGTAAATTTGATACGCTGTTATTAGATAAGCAACTGCCATCAAATATGCTGCATCTGGATGACCTTGAAGATAATCACTATACCTTGCGTATACGTGCGATTGACGAACTGGGTCTGGAAGGCTTGAATCAGGATCATGCTTTCAGTGTTGATGCCAGACCTTTTGCACCTGTGATCATCAGTCCGGCAAACAATGTCTTGCTACGCGATGGCCAACCTGTTTTAAGCTGGTCGGCGTCGAATCCATCCCAAAGATTTCATTTACAGATAGCCTATGACCCATCATTTAAACAAGTAGTGATTGATCTGCCTGTCTATCAGGGAAAGCAATTCCAACCAGGCAGCAAACTAGGCAGTGCAACATTTTACTGGCGAGTTGCATCACTGGATAACTCTAATCTGATTGGACCATTTTCAGAAACAGGCATTTTTCAAGTCAGGCCACTACCGGCAATCCCTGAAGTAACTTCAGTCACTTTTGATCGAAAAATAATGAAATTTACATGGAAGGCCTCAGCTGGCCAATTGCAATATCAATTACAATTGGCCACTGATAGCGCATTTGAAAACATAGTCACTGATATGAACACAGATCAAACTCTGCTGACTTTCCAGCGCCCGCCATCCGATATTTATTATTACCGTCTGCGTGCCATTAATCAGCAAGGTGAGTCGAGTGCCTTTAGTAAACCAACACTGATACATGTCGCTCCATTGAATTACAACAACCAGCCATCTCCGTGAATACCTATTAAATCGTGATAACTAACAGGACACGTCAGCCTGGAAGATCAGAACGAACTGTTTTCTGGCTAATCATACTGGCGTTAACAATTCTTCTGATCAAAACTAACTGGCTCTGGCGACTGGATCATATCCTCTATGATGCGCATTTACAGGTATGGAGCCGCCCTGCTCCGGAAGATATTATTATCGTTGCAATTGATGAAGAAAGCCTCAATGAACTCGGCCGTTGGCCATGGCCACGCGATATACATGCACGCCTCATTGATACATTGACCGAGGAAAAGGCGCGCGCGATTGCCCTCGATATCATTTTTTCTGAACCTTCCGTCAATGATACGTTAGCAGACCGCAAGCTCGCTCAAGCGATATCAAAAAACGCTAAAACAACACTGGCCATGCTGGTAGAGCAACCACGTAGTGGCGGACAACTTATCGAAACACTTCCCATTTCGATTTTAGCCAATAGTGCAGCATCACTCGGTCATGTCGACGTTGAACTGGATAAAGATGGCATCGCCAGAAGCGTATTTCTACAGGCAGGGCTCGGGACACCACACTGGCCCAATTTTGGTCTGGCACTGTTACAAAATATTGATCCTGCTTTTAAAAACCTGGATATGGGGACTGCAAATCCGTTAGCTCATTCAGGCTCACCTCTGGTATGGGCACGAGATCGCAAGATGCTGATTGCATACGCCGGACCACCTGGCCATTTTCAGAGAATATCCTACGCACAAGTACTCAAGGGGGAGTTCAGCCCGGGTACTTTTAATAACAAACTGGTACTCGTCGGTACCACTGCTACGGGTCTTGGTGATGCACTACCGACTCCTGTCGCTCAGCAAACCTACTCAATGCCAGGCGTTGAAATCAATGCCAACATTATTGATACCATTCGCCAGGGTATTAATTTACGTATTTTACCTGTGACCTGGCAGATGTTCATTTCCATATTGATCATTCTCATTCCTGCGATGCTGTTTGCACACCTGACCCCGCGATGGAATCTTATTGTTACTATATGCCTGCTTGGTATAACGCTATTGGGCAGTTTTCTACTGTTAAGAATGGCCTATATATGGTTCCCTCCCTCTCCTGTGATACTCACCCTGATGTTGAGTTACCCGTTATGGAGCTGGAGACGATTGGAAAATACCATGCGCTATCTCAACCTCGAGCTGGCAAAATTACATTCAGAACAAACCAATACTCCAAGCAAGAGTCAGCTGAATATTCACAGAATGATGCCATTTTTATCAAAAATGCTACCCGTATCCGGATGGTCATTGTATTCATTGAATGGGCAACTGAAAGAACAACATGGAGAACAACCTCATATCCGCAATTTCGAAGAGATACCTGAAAATGAATGGTATAAATTCGATCATTCATTTTGGCTGGACATGACATCAAGCCCCGCACTTGGGTATCTCGGGTTACGATGGGATTCCCCTTCCCTGCCTGACCATGAGCAGCAAGCCTTGATGAATGATTTGCTTGAACGCTATCAATCCCAATCGATCCCTTCTACTGCGGGCACTGTAGAACTGGTACAGGCACGCATTCAACAAGTACAACAAGCCACAGACAGATTGCGCGCCCTACGTCAGTTTATTCTGGATGTCATTTCACAAATGGCTGATGGCGTATTGGTGGTCGATCCATTTGGTGACATTACATTAGCCAATGATCGTGCCATCAATTATCTAGGCAAAAATGAATCCACTGAACTCAATGGTACTGCGATCACGGACGCACTTGCTGTTTTGCAATTAAATTCATCCACATCCTGGTTTTCTTTATTGAAGCAGGTACTGCTTGAACATAAAAATGTACAGGTTGACACACGTCATACAGACGGGCGTGACTTACTGGTTCAAATTGCACCACTGGACAGAAATAATCGTGAACTCGGTGGTTTTATTGTAAACCTCTCGGATATCTCTCCGCTCAAAGCGAGTGAACGTAAACGCTCCGAATTACTCGGCTTCCTCTCTCATGACTTGCGATCTCCCCTGGTATCCTTGCTGGCATTACTGGAAATTTCTTCAGCAAAAAATACCGACAAGGAACAACAATCATTATTGGATCGTATGGAAGCATACACGAATAATACACTTAACCTGGCGGAAGAATTCCTGCAACTCGCCCGTGCAGAAAGCAAGGACAATACTAATTTCAATGAAATTGACCTGGCCACCATTTGCTATAATGCGCTTGAGCATGTATGGGCACAGGCACAGAAAAAACATATTTTGTTGACCCGGCATATCAAACTCGACGAAGCCTGGATTGTTGCCGACGCTGGTTTACTGGAACGTGCCCTGGTCAACCTACTCAATAATGCCATTAAATACAGTCCAGAGAATACTGAAATCACACTGTCCTTATGTATGAAACAGGGTAAATATTATTGCTGTGTCAGTGATCAGGGTAATGGTATATCCGATGAAGATATTCCCAAACTATTCGATCGCTTTTACCGCGTCAAGGATGAAAAAGGCGCTCAGGAGAAGGGCGCCGGACTAGGTTTAACTTTCGTACAAACGGTTGCAGAAAGACACCATGGTGAAATCACTGTCGTCAGTGAGAGGAGTAAAGGTTCCGAGTTTTGCCTGATCTTACCGGCGCCGGAAAACACTCAATAGCAAGTAGATAGTATGATTATTTTCCCCAGCCTGACAGTACAATACAGAACCGGACACGTTCCTCGTCATCTACCTCTTCGATCTGCTCTTCTGTTAACTTAAGCCGAATGCCATCAAGCTTGCTGTTTTGAGCAAGTACTTTGTAACCGTCTGTTTCGATAATATCTGCAGCAGTGACATAGTCATTATCTTGCCAGGCGGTTTGTAGTTCCCCACCTGTACGGTCCCTGATAATGTATTCAATAGTTGCCTCAGCCATTCCATGCTGCCCGGTGGCGGCCGCCTCTACCCGTTCGCGGAGTGTGTCTGCCAGGCCCTGACATTGCAAACTGATATCTGCCAGCATCAATTTCACCGGAGACTGACGCCTGGCCTGCTGGAAAAAAGTCCGCATTCTGTCGATAAAGCTCATCGCCTCTACCTCATATGAGAGTGGGTTTTGTACCAGGGAGTCATTAACCCTGAAATGAATTCAATTGGGAGTTTATATAAGTAATGACTTATCTCGCAATCCGTAACATGAGTCATTTTAACATAATTAACAATTGACATATTCACATCACCCGCAAAAACAATTACTCTCTGCCCTGAAAATTAAAAACGCGGAGGAAAACGCATGGGTATGTTACAAGAGTTCAAGTCATTTGCCATCAAGGGCAATATGATCGATATGGCCGTTGGTATTATCATCGGTGCTGCTTTTGGTAAAATTG